>Ga0315310_10000001_pt1 | contig 227598 bp, 218 predicted proteins | sample TDP5_MG_FD_203630 | JGI IMG/M metagenome (GOLD analysis project Ga0315310, IMG submission 203630) | Freshwater sediment microbial communities from Lake Towuti, South Sulawesi, Indonesia - TDP5 | ecosystem: Environmental > Aquatic > Freshwater > Lake > Sediment | place: Indonesia: South...
ACCATGACTGGAGAATTGCCAACTTAATCCACAGCAATCTTGTTGCGGACAGTAGATACAACTACAAGACCCTCGACTTAGGAAGCCCAGCCGCAATACAAGCATTCAGGCATACAATTAGCGGAATTCCAGTTCCATGGACAAGGGGAACAACAGCATTCGGAACAACATGGGCCTATAACGGCTACGACACAGGTGTAGCCACGATTGGATCCTACGGTTCAGACTACATCGTACTGAACAATTGGGACAAGATGGGCGTAATCTACTTTGACGGCGACGACTATGCCATTTACGGATGGGCATTGACAGCAGATGGATGGTATTCAGGCGGCCTTGGAAGAACGGTCAACCTCATAAACGATCTAATCTATAGTGAAGCCTATGTGGATCCAGCAAACCCAACACTTGAAATAGTAACCAAATATGACATTGAATATCTCTGGGACTTCGGCTTCATCCAAGTATCCACTGATGGAGGAGCCCACTGGACTTCTCAGTCAAACGCATACACAACAATGGATCACGACCCAGGCGCGCTTCCAGCCATCGTTGCAAACCTTCCAGGACTTACCGGCAAGAACCCAGGATATCCTGCTTGGTTGACTATGACATTTGACCTTACAGCATACGCAGGTCAAACAGTGCGAATAGGCTTCCGCTACATGACTGATAGTGCGAGCCTTGGCCAAGGATGGTGGATAAACAGCGCAAAAGTAAGTGGCGCAGATTTAACATTAACGACAGGCAAGGCCCCTCTAGAGGCACTCTTCCAAGTCTCACTGATCCGCGTGTACGTGCAGGACGGTGTAATCGTCAAATACCTAGTAGCTGACACTCTTACAGAAGAGCCCAGCGAAGGCGTAAACATTCAATCCCCGAACTACTGCATACTGGTTGTCAGCGCCATATCGCGAAAAGGCTTCTTTGACTATCAATTCCGAGTACGAGTTCCACCCATCCGCATCAATAGTTGAACAACGAACTCAACCGACTGCGAAAACTTCTACTCTTCCCCTCTTTTTCTGTGTGTAATTGTGTTAATTCAAAGTTCATTATTCTCTTGCAACAATGCTTGTTTCAAAAAGCACGCTTAGTTCCCAAGGCAATTTGTATGGTATAAACGCCTTTGACAAAAGCAAATCTTACATTGTATAATGATACAAAAAAAGAGGGGAAATGTTTTGGCGTTTGCTTTACTGGTTAATAAGCGTAGAACCAATAGTCTCCCCGAAGTATGTGCGGTGCCGCATTCCAGAAGATTGCAACAAACTTGTGTCCTGTGTTCACATATTCCTTTGGAATCGTTAACGACCCTGCCGTAATGTCCCAAACGTTGTGTAGTATTCCTGGTTGGAAGTTGATCATCTTGCCGGTGCGCATGTTGTAGCGACAGGTTGGGATTCTGTATGGTTCAATGCCCGTGACGTCTATTACTTCGCCTTCCCAAGTGTTTGGCCAATCCGTCTGCTTTGTCCTCATCCAGCCATTGTTTGTCCAGTCGTCTTCGCCGGCTTCAACATCGTCAAAGAAGAATCCAGGAATCTCGATGTCATCTATGTAAACACCTGGTTCATTGTATGCTCCGTCGGTCCAATAGACTAAATTCAACTCTATGTCGTGACCAGCAAAGGCTGACAGATCCATTTGTTCTTGGTAGTATCCGCCGCTGAATCCAGTTAGAGCGTTCCATGTACCAGCATGGTAATAGTCTGTTGGCTCTCGCCCTGCAGGAGTGTTTGGATTGTCTTGTTCGAAAGGCAAGGTTGTTGTTGTTCCGATCCCTGGAAGTGTGGTCCAAGTGTCCGTCGTAAGGTCGTGTACTTCCACGTAAGCGTAGTCCCAGTCCGTTTCGATCTCAAAGGAGGTCCAGAACTTCAGCATTGCGCCAGCTGGAACAGAACTGAACGTTTGGCTGAGTCTCCGCCAAACCCAGTTGCCCATGCCTCCATACCAGTGATATGTGCCGCTGTGGGCTGGTACTCCAGCAAACTCATCTCCTCCGTAGAGGAAGTTGACTTCGTATCCGGCTGGAGTGAACCCGAATTCCCAGTAATTCACGGTGTAGGGCTGAACTGTTCCTGGCCACCAAGATGCTTGCCAGCCAAATCCTCTGTTGAACTCCATTCCGACCCACCAGTTCCACAGGAAGTATTGAATTGAGTAGCCCCATGTGTCTCTTGATGGAATGTCTAGAGTATAGTAGCCGTATCTGCCATCATCAATAGATAAGTCATCAATATAGTTGGCAATCGCCCAGTCGTGGAAAACTTGGTCAAAGCTGACCATATATCCACGATCATGTAGCGTGTCTACTACTCCTTCAATGCCGTTAAGCTGGTTGTGAACAAGGTCCACAGTGAATGGTGTGCCACCGAAATGCTCCCACAAATATAGCTGGAACAGATAGCAACAGCCATAGTTCTCAAGGTTGCCGCCCCAGAACGTTAATGATGTCCACGGATGATAGGCAAAGTAGTTGGCTATATTCCCTGTATCATGACCGTAGCCACATATGTAGATAGCCATGTCAGCTAAGCCTTCATCAACCCAAGATTCCTCGTCATAATCAACGTCATTGTGGATCAAGTGCTCAAATTCATGCGCAAATGTGCCCTCATAAGTATAAGGTCTTGCTACATTGGGACCTATTCTGTTAGTCCAATCAAATGAATCTACATGAATCATGTTCTTGTTCGCAGCCGCGTCTTCGCCCCAAGAGAAGTATCCGACAACATACCAGCCTATGTTTGTATCGTAGTAGGATGGGTCACGAATGTTCATTATTAGGATATAGATTTTATCCTCGTCAGCAGGCCTGTTGACAGGAAATCCATAGGTGCTTGTCATTGTAGGGTAGATGTTGTTGTCAAACTCGTTCATAAGATAGGTCAATTGGGCTGTTGAAATTCTGTCCTCATCACTCCAGCCACCAATGGGATATAATGGATTGTCAAACACATATTCATCAGTTTCTGGGTCATAGTAGTTCTCTTCATCCCAAGCCACATAAATGTAGCAGTGTATTCCTGTCATCACCCAATGAAAGTTTTGCCAATAATCCATACCAGTTCCCCAATCTCCCACCCAACTTCCGAAGTCTGGTGGATCAACACCACTGCCACTGCTAGAGTACATGGGTGCAGGCAACGATTTCTTTTCTCGCCAAGGCATATTATGAGTGCCGTCAACCCACCACTTTACTGGAAGTTCCAAACCGCCTCCCTTTGCTTGAAAAGCCACAGAAACCATTGAACTCACTAAGAGCACCGCAAACACGACAGATAGTGTCACCTTTACAGAAGTTACTAGTTTCATTTTCTTTTTTCTCCTCTCTTTCGGTGCGTATTATAGAAAGGCTTTCGGTATTTCAGTTTTATGGAATTTTGTTCTATGCGCTTATCAAATGCAATATTCGTAACTCATAGAATTTAGTTTCACAATCCTTATTTCATGGCAAACACCAATTGCTAACGCATAACATGAGGCTTCATAGCTAAAAGGGGATGCAGAGATGAGAATCAACCGAATGGCAATTTTACTACTTATTTCAGCCATAGCGCAATTCACGTCGTATACGCATGCCTACATTCCGCCCCCAATTGAATGGAACAAAACTTATGGAGGAGAAAGTCCTGAGATGGCATACTTTGCGCAGCAAACTGATGATAATGGATATGTTATAGCAGGTTCCACGAGCTCTTTCGGTGCACGCAGCACAGACTTCTGGCTCGTCAAAACTGATTCAAACGGTAACATAGTCTGGAACAAAACCTACGGAGGACTAAGCAAAGATGAAGCACACTTTGTTTGGCAAACCAGCGACCAAGGATACATAATCGCAGGAAGCACGAGTTCCTTCAATGTGAGCATGTCAGACTTTTGGCTAGTGAAAACAGACTCAAACGGAGAAGAAATATGGAACAAAACCTACGGAGGGCTACGCTCTGATGATGCGTATTCTCTTCAACAGACAATTGACGGAGGATATGTAGTTTGTGGAAGCACAAATTCTTTCGGCTCTGGCTACAAAGATTTCTGGCTAGTGAAAACTGATTCAGATGGTGTGATGCAATGGGATAAAACGTATGGTGGGTCATTCGATGACTGCGCGTATTCTGTTAAGCAGGCAAATGATGAAGGATACGTAATTTGCGGTTATACATCCTCCTTTGGCGTTAGCTACGAAGATTTCTGGCTCGTCAAAACTGATTCAAACGGTAACATAGTCTGGAACAAAACCTACGGTGGCGAAAACAGTGAATACGCATACTTCGTTCAGCAAACCAACGACAACGGATACATAGTCGCAGGAAGTGTCTATTCTTCAGTCACAGAATTTGACGTATGGTTGGTTAAGACTGATTCGTCTGGAAACATGCAATGGAACAAGACCTATGGAGGGTCACTGGATGAAGAGGCATACGCGGTTCGACAAACAATAGATGGAGGATACATAATTGCGGGCTTCACTGACTCTTTCGCCGACAATCGTGATATATGGTTAATTAAAATCGACTCATCTGGAAACATCGAGTGGAGTCAAACCTATGGTGGAGCAGCTAAAGATGAAGCGTGCGCAGTTCAGCAAACCAACGACCAAGGGTACATAATCGCAGGAACAACATGCTCTTTCGGTCCCAGTTGGGATCCAGATTTCTGGCTGATAAAACTTGCACCACCCCCGTTAGGTGATTTTGACGGAGACTATGACGTTGACTACGACGATATAATCTACTTCGTCACAGCATACATCGTGTTCTGGTCAGGCGGAGGAAAAGACCCGAAATGCGATTTCGACAGTGACTGCGACATCGACTACAACGATATCGTCGCCTTCGTTACAGCTTACATCGACTACTGGTCACATCATTAGAGAAGGATTATTTTGTGGTTCAAGACCAAACAACAAAATTTGCGTATTTTGTGTTTTGTAAGCTGCAAATTCGCTGAATTTGACTAAACATTTGATGGATAGTCAAGATGCCTCAGTAAGCGGGATTGCTTCGAAGATCACGGGAGTCCTACTACGTTTGCACCATCAAAATTTGGTTGTATAAAATTATGTACCAAATAGAATTATGTACCACAAAGCTAAAATTTGTTCACAATCTATTCATATGGTACGTAAAAAAGAAAGGAGAAGGAGTGAGACAATTGAGGAGTATGATATCCGCAATAATGATTATTGCTTTGCTCTTTGCTTCTATGCTCAGCTTTATCCCAGTTTCAAAGGGAATGCCTAGATCTATACCCCAGAAAGATTTGCACGGGGTATATACCCCAAACTTAGATCTATTGATAGCTTCTGCGATCAGAAGAGGACTCCTCCCAGCAGAACCCACAAACAAACAGGTCACAGACTACCTTCAGGCGTATTTCGCTCAGAAGATGATTAAGCCATACGAGTATTCAGACCCAAGGATGGCTGAAAGAATTGCTGCGAGAGAGAGCGGACAAGACATAGGCATCGATCCAAATATTGACCCAGTGGGCGATGATATGATGCTTGTCCTAATTGTTGAGTTCAACGGAACACGCGCACAAGACCCAGAGTCACCATTTGACGGACCGTTACATAACGAAATACTGCCGCCTGGACCACTCGACAATACCAAGTTCTGGATTTCAGACTTTAACACTGGGCATTACCGAACCATGTTATTTGACGCCACGACTAGCGCGCGCTCCATGCACAACTATTACTTAGAACAATCATATGGAGTCTTCACTGTCGATGGCACCGTCTTCGGTTGGGTGAAAATATCACACACTGAATGGTGGTATGGAGCCGACGACCCCGAAAGCGGTGTAGACAACCTCAAAGGACCTGTTTGGAGAATAGTACACGACGCAATCGACGCTGCGAACGCTCAATATCCTGGAATAATACCATGGGCTGACTTTGACACGGACCACGATGGGTTTGTAGATCACTTTGCTGTCGTCCACGCTGGAGAAGATCAAGCTGCTGGCGGTGGTGCCCAAGGCGACGATGCCATATGGTCACGCAGCCTCTCCGCCCCTCCATACATTGCTGGATACGATTCATCTGGAAAGCCAATCAATGTCAGCGACTGCACAATTATGCCCGAGAATGGAAACCTCGGAGTCTTCTGCCATGAGTTTGCCCACGACATAGGCTTGCCAGATACATACGACACCATATACAGCGGAGAATCAAGCCCAGCCTTCTGGGACTTGATGGCTTCGGGAAGCTGGCTCGGTGATGATAAAACACTAGACACAAGGCCTTCCCACATAAATATGTGGGGCAAAATGGTTTTAGGATGGGTAAGTCCAGCGTTGGGCAACATGGAGCACTACAGTTTATCCGAATTGGTGGATGGAGAGGTGGTTTTAATGAAACAAGTTGAAACCTCTGCTGAAGGAATAAAGGCTGTGAGAATTGACTTGCCTCAACAAGAGGTTTACTTAAACGCACCATACAGCGGCAACTACGAGTGGTGGAGTGGACCAGGAGTTAGCCCAGCAGACTATGAGTTGAGGCGTACAGTAGACTTAACTGGCAAATCAACCGCCCAACTAACATTCTCGACGCAGTACGAAATCGAGACAGGCTGGGACTTTGGTTTCGTACAAGTCTCAACAGATAGCGGAGCGACTTGGACTTCACTCTCTGATGTTGAGGGCAGAACAACATACGAACATGATCCAAACGCCATCACAGAGATCGTCGACAACCTCCCAGGCTTCACAGGTTTCAGCGACGGCTGGGTGCATGAGACGTTTGACCTAAGTCCATATGCAGGCGGCACCATCATGCTGCGATTCAGATACATGACAGACTGGGCTGTTACCTACTTAGGTTGGTTCTTGGATGAAATCACGATCACTGCAGACGGAGCAACCATATTCTATGACGGTGTTGAAACACTTGTTCCAGGCTGGATAGTAAGCGGTTGGACTAGATCAACTGGCACCAATATAGTTGATCATTACTACATCCTGGAGTGGAGAAACTTTGTAGGCTTCGATGAATCACTGAAATATGCCTATAACTTTGTGGACTACGCTGCAGGCTATGCGGAGCGTTTCTCCTACAACCCAGGCTTACTATTATGGTACAGAAACTTTGCCTACACAGACAACTGGGTGGGAGTCCATCCAGGTCGAGGATTCCTATTGGTTGTGGATTCGCATCCAGAGCCTATGAAGACGCCCATCATGGGATACACTTGGAGAACAAGAGTGCAGGTCCAAGACGCAACTTTCAGCCTCCAGAGAACTAAATCAAATACACTAACGTACTTCGGCAAGACAAAGACATATCCATCCCTAAAAGGTGAACCTATGTTCGATGACAGCCACTCGTACTATAACCCTGCCAAGGGACCATTTTTTGTTCAAAGCAGCTATTACCCATACAACATCTTCAGATATCCGTTCGAAGCAGATGCAGGGACCATCGTTCAAAACTATGGCCTAAGAATAACGGTGACTTCACAAGACACAGCGAACACGTGGGCTAACCTCCGTCTGCTCATGCAAAAGTAGACGATAAGGGTACATCAGTCCAAAACAAATCTTTCTCTTCCCCTTTTTTGTATTTCTATGCGAAAATTCATATGAAAACGAGGTATTTGATGAAAAGAATCGTTTTGGTTGTGTTTACATTGGTTCTCGCCCTACCTTTGTTGCAAAAGGACCTGATGCAACTGTTAGAGCAGGACCCCGAACATGGACTGTGGATGATGAGAACCCAGATGATTTCAACCTGATTCAAGTAGATATAGATGCACGTTTTTTCTTTTGCCAACCATCATTCAAGTTTAGGCATAGCCTTCGCAGGGACGCCCAGTCGCTTAGTGATCTCCCTTGCCAAAACTTCGGCGTCACCTACCCGATAGTTGTCTGTGATCACCAGCTTAGGTTTACTCTCCCTCACGTATCGAAGCAACCCATCGAAATCGGAATGGTCGCTTAAGGCAACAACGTGCTCGCTTTCACCAATCTGCCGCCTCGGCCCGCTGAACTCCCAGCCGCTCACACAAATGCGAAGCGCGTCTTTTCTTACATGCCGCCTCGAATTCATGTGATAAAAGGCTATGTGAGGCTCACCTCTTTTAATAATCTCCTTCCCTTCATCTTCCTCAGCGGACAGAATCTTTCCAAGGCGCATACCATGGGCTTCACAAACCTTCGACATCTGAAAAACCTTCTCGGGCATGACAAACGGTGCCTTCACACTGTTTGCGTGAAGAATCTGCATTACCTCTTGCAGTTTTCCATGGTAGCCAAAAATGCACACTGATGTATTTTTTAAGGCGGATTCCACAAGCGAAACCAGCGCGCCCTCTACAACCTTCTGAAACGGGCGTATCTGAAACGGGTTTCCATAGGTGGCTTCTAAAACCAAAACATCGGTTTCCAAAATAGGCGTATTAGACATCCTGAAATCACCTGTGTAAACAACTCGTGTTCCTTCTTCATCTTCAACCAGCACTTGCGCCGAGCCCAAAATATGATCAGCGTGGTGCAAAATCAGCTGCTCGCCCATATACGTTAGGGTTTCGCCGTAATTCAAGGTTTGAACATTACCCCTCTTGAGAAACGATTGGCCACACATAACCGTTAATAAATCTCTGGTCGCAGGAGTCATGATGACTGCTTCACATCTTCGCAGACTTTGCTGCAACCCGTTTAGATGGTCGTAATGTGCGTGGGTGACAACTCTTAGAGGACGAAACTCATCAAACGAGTCGCATGCTACATGTTTGCCCAAAAGCACGGCGCCTTTCTGGGTTATAGAAGCCTTGAGAGACATATTCAGCGACGCCGACTGCTATTCTTTGATTTGACAAGATAAGATTTGATGACAAGATGAAAGCAAAATAGGTTTTAATTAGGGATTATTTTTCTAGATATGTTTGTGATAATTCTTAAATACCTATGTTAGGGAAGTATTTTAGTGAGCGGCGCAGTGGCGGATCCACATGTTAAGGTATAGATACTCCTTAACTGGGAATGGAGAGAGGAGATGCGCAAAAAACGAGTTTTACCTACAACAGACTCCGAAATACAGAGGCTACACCGAAAAAATCTTTAGAGCGTTGTACGATTCTGAGCCTAAGACAATAGCAGAGATCAGTCAACAAACAGGCATTGACAGGCGTGCTGTAAACGGAGTCATAACATTCAACGTCATGGCCGGATACATCAGACGAATAGTCCTATGATGCGGAAAGGCTGAAAATTACCATTTGCCTCGCATCTCCGTTAGCTATTTCTATAAATAATTATCCATTTAGAGAAAGTTATTAGTGAAGCCTAACACTAGAAAAGATTGTCGAGAGAGTGGAAAACACATGGTGGAAGAAGGCGACATTGTCGGATTTCTGAAAGACCACCAGGGGCAGGCTTCACTAGATCAGATTGCCGAAGGCTTGGGAGTGCAAAAATACGGACCGAATTCCGCCTACGCTCTGCTTCAGGCATTGCGAAACAAGGGAGTGGTTGACAGACGAGGCGAAATGTGGGTTCTGCTAGCTACGGAGGCGGCTATTTCTAAAACGACCATAGAGGAAAAAAAGGCGGAAGAGGAAGCACCGCCCAATGTGGAAAAATTGATGAAGGCTATGGCAAGAACTTTTGCAGAAGCAGTAAAGGGAGCTAGAGCGCCTCCAGACGAGTGGGAGCTTGCCACAAAGCCGATGAAGACTGAGATTGAAAGGAAGGAAGAGAAACTCAGCACACTGGTTCTTCGCCCAGATGCGGCGACGGAGGCCAAGAAACCACTCATAGGCTTGCCTACAGGTACTTTCCTTGATTACTTTTTCATAACGCCGGAAGGAAAGCCCCTGAACGGTTTGCCCGTGGTAGGACAGTTCGCAGTCACGGGTTTGCCTGGCGCGGGCAAGTCTATTCTGGTTGAGGAAATCGCGGTGAATGTGGCTGGGGCTGGTGGAAAGGTTTTGTTTGCCACGGCTGAAGACACATGGAAAAGCATTACTCCACGCTTTGATCTGCAGTCAAGAATAAAACAGAAGGCAGAGATTTTGAGATTGGACTGGAAGAAGATTATGGAAAACCTCTTTGTCTTGGACACGGTTGTTTTTCCCGAGCTACGAGACTGGAACACCTTTGCAGAGACCTATCGTTATGTTGTTGAGAATGGGAAAATTGAATTGGCAATTATTGATTCGGTTACGGTTCTCGAAGCCTATAGGGGCGCGTTGAAGTACAGGGTGATGGAGTTAGCCCGTTACAATCAATTGCACGGCGTCACCGGCTTGTACGTCAATCAGCGTAGTGCCGAGATGTGGGACACGTATGAGATGGCTGGCGGCATTGGATTAGCACATAACCTAGATGGTACGATACTAGTCGATTACGGCAGGGTCTACTGGCAAGACCAACAAGTGGATTTGGAAGTCAAAAGAGGCGAGTTCGTGCGCATCGCAAGAGTGCTCGATTGCCGTATGTGCAACTTTGAGCGGAGACGCATACGGATAGATATCACTTCCGACGGTTTCATCAAACCATTAGAACCCCTTCCAAAGCCTCCAGAATAATCTTGGGAAAGACAATATGACGGTTGTTAAACCGCCCTCATTTGGCGATCTTGTTCGCATGTATGGCAGTCGTCAAGCCGCTGTTCAGCATCTTTTGGATTCTGGGTTTAAGCCTGAAGACATTGAGTGGAAGATGGGTGTTCCATACTATTTGGTTAAGTTGTTTATGTCAGGCGCCAAACTCACAAATCCCACATTGTTTTCAATTGTTGCCAAGACGTATGAGCGCTTGGCGTTGTTGCGGAGCAGAAAGGGCAAAGAAACCGAGTTGAGCAAGTTCTTCAAACAGGAAGACCTCAGCTTCGAAGTCAAGACAAGGTTGGCAATTGGAGTGTTAACAGACGAGAATTTGAAAGTTGGTCCAAACATAATCGAGCGAGCCATCAGCTTAGCCACTGGAACGTCCATAAATGAAGTTAGGCTGTTGCTTATCGACTACGGCGAGCATGGTGAAGTTGCCTTTCTGTTGAAGAAGCCCAAAGAGGCAGAGTTGACAGTGGATGAGGTATACCAAGCTATTCGGATGCTGCCTAAGCTTTCAAAAATCTTTGAACGAGACCTGATGGTTTCTAGTCTACTCCGTGTTGGCACAGCTGAAGAGGCGAAATATATAATTCGGCTGATGCTGGGCGACTTGAAGCTTGGTTATTATCAGAGCACGGTTGTGCGAGCTGTTGCCAAAGCCTACAACGTGCCAGTTGAACTTGTTGAGAGCGCCGCAGCCATACTTGGCATAACTGAGGGCTTGATGCTTGCACCTGAAGGTGAACCGAAGCTCGCAGAAGTTAAACTTCGTCCAGGGCAGTTTCTTAAGCCTCAGTTGGCGCATCTGTACGAACCAGATAAGGTCTCTTATCCTGTTAGGGCGGAATATAAGTACGATGGCAGTCGACTGCAGATTCACAAATGGGGCACCCTGACCCGACTGTTTTCTAGACGGGGCATAGAGAAGACGCAGACACTGCCAGAGCTGGTTGAAATTGCTCAGCGGCTCAACGTCCACAGTTGCATCATTGACGGTGAAGTTGTGGCTGTGGATGAGAAGGGTGTCTTTCAACCGTTTCAATTATTGTTAGAGAGAACCGTGCCGCGGGAATTGACGCCTGAAGAGTTGGCGAAGAGGAAAGAGAAGATAGGAGTGACAATACGTGCGTTTGACATTCTGTTTCTTAATGGCAGTGAATTGACTGACCTGCCTTTGGCAGAGCGGAGAAAGTATCTTCTGGAGGTTGTTCCTGCAGAGTATTTGGCTGAGGGAAAGGATTGCAACAACGAACTTGAACTTATGAAGTTTTACGAAGAAGCCTTGAAAGCTGGCTTAGAGGGCATAATCGTCAAGAGTTTAACTTCAGCATACGCCGTTGGCGAAAGAACCTATACTTGGCTGAAGCTGAAGCCCGAACGAGACACGATTGACTGCACCATCGTGAAGGCACTGTTTGGGAAAGGAAGGCGAGCAGGCTTATACTCATCGTTTCTCATGGCAGTTCGCGACCCTGTTAAAAAGAAACTCTACACGATAGGCAGGGTGTCGAATTTGTCAGAGGAAAACATGGAGGCACTGAGGAGGATAGTTGATGCTACAAAAACAGGCGAGGATGATGAAGGTGTTTTCATAAAGCCGACAGTAGTTGTGGAGGCAACTTATCAAGAGATTCAGGAGACCGAAGAATATACGAGTGGCTATGCTTTGAGGGTGCCTAAGATTGTTCGTTTCAGGCCAGACAAAAAAGTCGATGAAATCGACGATCTGAACAAAGTTAAGAAGCTTTACGAATTGCAGTATGAGCGTTATCCTGTTCAAACACTCTAAAGTTTAGGTTTCTCTCCACCTCGCCCTTTAGAGAAGTTAACACAATAAGCATTACAGTGGTTGCGATGAAGCCATGCCATCGGATGACGCGCATATCAAGAAAACACACATCGTAGTTCTCTAATTGTAACCAGAAGTATGATGCCTGTGACCATTTTAAACGTGCGCGTATATTCGTTCAGCCGAGTATCCACCTGTAGCCATCTCGTTTTCAATGTCTCGCAACAAGAGAATCCGTTGAAAGGTTGCTGGATGCGTGTGAAACCAACGATTGATTGTTAGCCATCGGGATTTTGCTTCTTTCTCCATGGCAAGTTCAAGTTCTCTCTCGTCTAAGACGCCGTCTTTGTCAAGGTCGTATTCTTCCTTTTTGCTGATTATGCTCTGGACCTCCAATTTCGCCAAGTGAGGGTCAGCTATGTAGAGCGTTCTGGCACCTTGGTTCCTCGGATCGGGCGCAAGCGACAGGCCATAGGTGATGCTTGTTAAGGCGCTTTCTAAACTTCTGGGCGAAGCTGTCACGTACGCCGAGTATGCGTCTGCGTAATGTTCTCGCAAGCGACTCAACCTCATTACGAAGAGAAGAGAAACAATATAGATTATGTATGAAAGAACAGCGACCACAAAAAGGGCAGCTGCGAGTCCAGCACCCTCATCTTTTTTCCGTGATGTCCTTCCGCTTAGCCATGCAGCCTCAAACGTTCCACGAAATATCAGGTAGGCTATGAGTGGCAGCGAAGACAACGCCGTCATTATCAGAAAGTCTCTGTGTCGGATATGTCCAAGTTCATGCCCGATCACACCTTTCACCTCGTCCTTGTTCAGATTTTGAAGCAAACCCTCATGAACTGCCAAGGTAGCGTCTCGACTTGTTCTCCCGAAGACAAAGGCGTTTGGTGTAAGATCAGGCACTATAGCCAACTTAGGAGTGGGAATGCCGCTTTTCTGAGCGAGATCGTTCACAGTGGATTCCAGCCAAGGGTTTTCACCAGACTTCAAGTAGCGCAGTCTGGCTGACGCTCTAACTATTGCTGGTCCTATTAGATACTGGACAAGTATAAAGAAGCCGGTGAGGATGAAAGCCCAAACGAAGGGAAGTTGCAGAAAAAACATTATTACAGTCAGGAAAGCTGCAAATATTATGCCTACCAACAAAACCGGAGTCATCATCGCGAGTTTTAATTGAGCCAACGTAGCCAAGATTCGCCACCTCTCCCTGCTGTTTCCATTGAAAAAACGAAACCCAGAGTTAAGCCTTGCGATAAGACTACAACATACCCAGAAGGGTAATGAGAACCGCTGAGCCAAACGGAATTGAAATGTTGTCGTCTATACGCTCAAATCTCTCTACAACACTGGCGAAGACTCCTCCAATGAGACCAGCGTAACCCACACGGCCATTCATTAAAAGGCCCAAGACCATGCAAACCAAGAACATGGCAACATTTCCCCAGATGCCCTTGTTCCTCTTCTTGTAAATCATGAAGCGCACAACACCTGTTAATCCGTCGCCCCAAGCCAAAAACAGCGCGGAGAGAACACCTATCCAAACGTTGTAGTTCCAAAAGACAACGAGAAGCAAAGTGCAGGCAACGGTGAAATAAACATCAGCGTAGTTGTTACTGATTTGAAACCATCTGTAAGGCTTCCGCAGATGCCCAATAAGGGTAAACGCAACCATCAAGGAACCCAGAAGCAATGGTGTGCACCAATCAGTGAAGACAAAAGGTGCCAGCAACACACTTACTCCAGCAGAGAACAGGTGTATGGTTTTGCGTGCCATGTATGTGCCGAACCTTTCGCTGACCTTGCGTGAAACATAAAGAATTATGAAAACATTGTAGGCTATCAGAAAAACCGCGTTGATTAGGTCACTAGAATTCACGTTTGCGCCTCCTACCTCTCCAAATCGCACCGAAGAATAAACCAGTCAAAAAGCCTCCAATGTGTGCCCAATACGCGATTTCTAGGGGGAGTTCAAACGCTAACATTCCGTAAAGCAGTTGATATACAAACCAGAAGCCTAGAAAGAAGATGGCTGGTATTGGCACAATCCAAATCCAGCCAAAGAATACCAAAGTTAGAACCCTCGCTTTAGGATACAATACAAGGTAGGTGCCAAGGACTCCAGCGATAGCGCCAGAAGCTCCTATTGTAGGCTCGCTCAGCACCCCAGAGGGGGCAGAGTGCAACACTTCCACCGAGTAAAGCACCGCCATAATATGCACTATACTTGCAACAACCCCTGCCAGAATATAGAAGACAAAATAGCGTCCATGCCCAAATGTGTCCTCTACGTTATCGCCGAAAACATACAAGAAAAGCATGTTTCCACCCAAATGAATCAAGTTGCCATGCAAAAACATAGAAGTGAAGATTGTGAAGAGCTGTGAAGTTTGGAGTACTTTGTTAGGAATTATTCCATATTTTAAACTGGATTGGTATATCGCAGGCGAGTCTACAAAACCTAAAAGGGATCGCAACCAATATGGTTTAGAGAGGTCTGGAACAAAAGTAATGAAGAAAACGATTATGTTTACCATTATGAATATTCGAGTCAGGTATGGAGTTGCGAAAGACCGAAGCTCATCTCGGATTGGAATCAATTTGTTCACGCAATTGTTAGGGCATATTGGCGTATTTTTACATTTTATCATACTATAGGTATTTAGGTTCTTCTGAGCCATCTCATTAATTTTTCATTCTATCCAGCTCGCAAAAGCTCACTTTTGATAAGTATGTACGTGTCATGAGAATGAAAGAGAGAAATGTTCATGACCTGTTTGTGAGCGCCGCAAAGTGCAATTGTGGAATAAATGTTGTAATGATGTAAAAAAAGTATTTTCGAATCTTAAACACCTTCAGACACCCTTATCCTTGCCTTTTTTTAACGTTCTGCCAAAAAAGATGTTAAAATTTCTATGAGCAGTCACGATTCCGGTTCCTAAGGATCGTCATTTATAACCAAAAACCTCTCCAACGAAAACATCATTGTTTTTCTCTTGCAGGTATAGATTATATATCAAGTTGAGATTCTTTTTAAAAGGTGACCGTTAGATTTAAATAAAAACCAAATCTAAAATAACCGGAGGTATTCCTTTGGAGACGTGTCACCACATGACTCTGAGGAAGGGCAGAAAGAGAACTGGCGACTATGAGGAGGAAAGAATGCTATCTCTTTTTAGGTTGAAGAAAGTTGTGAGGACAGAAATCATGGTGGCTTTAACCAATTGGACTTTGTTCATCGCGTGGATCCTAATGGCTTCTATGGGATTTGTGAGATACCCCATGATAATCATGGCTGCTACAGTACTAGGCTTGGTTGTTGTTTCCTTCACCACATGGAAAGGCATCCGAACTTATTATCAACGGAGGAAGAAGGAATGAAGAAAAACGTTAGTGCTTTGTTGTTCTTTTCTATCATCTTAATGTTAGCTTTACTCGTCACTCCAGTGTTTGCTGATGAGTACTATTATACTTGGGATTCCGCGAATTATTATACTGAGATATATGCACCAGCAGGTCAGGTTGGCTCTGATGCGAAAGCATATGCTGACATTACAGGATTAATAAAGCTTTTCGCCAAGGGTGGCATAGGCTTCTATGGTCAAGCTAGAGCTTGGGGTCATTTGTCTAGAACTGTGCCGGGTCAAGGAAGATGGATAAAGCCGAGCATCACGGTTGAAGTAAAGGGATTAATAATAAATGGTGGTGTTGCGACAATTACCCTTTATGTTATCGATGTGTCGACTGGCACAATTATAGGAGAGTGGACATGGTATCTACCAATATCATTTCCTGATCCGTTAACTGAAACCTTTGTTGGAGACGCTTTTAACGCAAAATCTGATAGGTCATACACATATTTGGTTAAAGCATATGTAGCGGCGCCAATTACTTTGATGGGCGGTCATGTTGTAGACTATTGGGACCAAGATTACATCAAGGTTAAGCCACTCCACATTGAATACATTGTATATGGGGGGTGTCCTTATGTTTCGACTTGGGATGGAAACAGATACGTGCTTGACAACAATATTTTGCCATCTTCTGAGTTAAGCAATGGAGCCGATGTTGAAGACTATTACAAACTAGAGCAGACTTTGGTTCCAAGATATGGGAAGTACTCACTCCTCATAAGCGAATTCGAACAAGAGCGTTCTTATATTGACCAAGTCAAGCTGCTTGCGGTTGACCATGAACCCGATGTTAGCATAGCTGTGACTCCAAATGGCGAAATTTTAACATATAAGAACTCAGCTGCGCCCATATCAGCCGTAGACAATAATGGAAATGATAGGTTAAACGAGATTCGCCTCATGGATGGAAACGTGTCGGATCCAAGCACTTACTTCTACGGGACTTCAGGAGACTACCTTATCGTAGACTTTGGTCAAGTCAACTCCGATAATGCAAAGCTGATCTTGAGAACCGACTGGATAAAGGAGAAAGAATGCATCTTAGTCCAAGTGAAGAATAGTAGCGGCACATGGCAAACCGTGGAAACGATTATTCCTCGAAACTACTGGTCCATTGAGGGCGTTAATCTCTCACCATATATCGTTCACGGCCAAGATTTCACAGTAAAGCTGTATTGGAAGTACCACCACAGACTCGATTATGTTGGGTTGGACACAACCAAACAAGACGACTACCAAATCCGCTACGCCAACATGGTCTTAGCTATACACTCAACTCGCGGCAACGTGAAAGAATTCCTCAGTGAAAATGACAACCTTTACGCCGAACTCGCCCCAGGACAACAAATTCAACTCGCATTCACACTGTCCCACAACTCACAGGAAGCGAGAACCTATCTATTTTACACAAAAGGACGTTACTATACAATAACGCCATAATAAACCTAAAAAGCATGAATAAGAAAGCAGTAGAGCTAAAACCGTTTGGAACTGCCTTTCTTTTTTGGTTGATTAAGATGAAGAGAGTAATGCAGGTGGCTCTCCTCCACGAACCGACTACCCATTCGTTAACTTAGTTTTTGTTGAAAATACGGAAAGCACATCCACTCCTGTCTAGTCTACTCACGTTGCGCTTATCTGCTTGGAGCAAAGGAAAACCGTGGTGTTTATTGAGCGCTTTCCCATTCGAATCAAGTTCTCTTCTTCTGAAAGCCCTTCCACAATCTTGAGTCAATTCTAACGCTAGTATCCTCTTTTGGTTAAGTCAAAATGCCATAGGAGTAGCCGAGAAAGTCTGGGAGCCAACACACGAAGAAAACCACTACATTAATTAAAATGAGTACCCTTGTAACCTGCGGCGATGTTAAAGACTTATTTTCATCCCGAATCGGAATCAAACGATTTCACCGAAAGTAATATGGCGATTTCGCTTTCTCCAAATTTTGCCTTACACTAGTAGCATACCATAGGTATTTAACCTTACTCAAAGAAATGCCCTTTATAAGACAAAAAACTAAATCAACATCAGAGTTCAAGATGCTGGTATTACGCATGAGTGTAGTTGAAGAAATCCGTTGCTCCAACTGCGGCGCGCCCATCACGTTTAATCCAGGGGAAATCATTGCCACATGTCACTACTGCGGCTTCACCCAAGTTATTGAAACTGGAAAAGCGTTTGTTCTGGAGCACTCGCTCATTGTGAACGAGTACAAGCCTGAACAAGCAGACGAACTAGTACGCAACTGGATGAGAAGCGGCTTTACAAAACCAGGCGACTTGGCACGGGCTTCAAAGATTTTAGAGAAAAACCTTATGTACCTGCCGTTCTGGGTGGTTCCTGTCACAGCAACAAGCAACTACAAGGGCATTTTTGAAAGACTCACGCCTCCAGTTGTAAAGGATGGAAAGATCGAAAAGAAATATAATTGGCTGGTGTTGGCTCGAAAAGCCACAGATTTCCCAGCACACGAGTATGATGTGCCACTAGAAGGAAAAATCCAATATGACTTCAAAAAAATCGAAAGCTTCGCAAAGGTGCTAAACAGTGAAATCGAAAAAGACGAAGCAATAGAAATTGCAGGGCAACAAATTGAGAGCAATCATCGTTTTTTGGCTCAACAAGACGTGGACAAGATAATAGAGATGAAAACAGAATTCGAAATAGGAGACGCCGTTTACCTACACGCACCAATATGGTTTATAATTTATGAGTATAAAGGCGAACGGTACCGTATCTTATTAGACGGCGCAACGGGCACCGTTATCAAAGGCGACATACCAACAACCAAGTTTGGATTACTTTGAAAACTTTAAAAGCCTCTGGTTCAACTCATAGATAGGTCTTGAAAGGAGTCGACTAATCTTGAGCGAGAAAAAAAGCATCTATGGAAAGGCAAAAGAGGAAATGCGTTTATCCGAGCGTATTGTCGCGGCTTTACCGGGCTTTAGAGGCTACAAGGAAAAGGAGCTTCGACGGGAAAGTGACAGGCTCATCCGCAATCACCTTTATCAAAGACTTATGGAAGCCAGAAAAGACCTGAAAGAGACATTTCAAAAGCTTTCTGACAGCCGTCTACACGAGGTTTTAACCGACATGGACCGCTTCCTTATGCGCTTTGACAGAGTCAGTGAAAAAGTCAACCATGCCTCGTATGGTTACGCGGGCTTCTTTAACATCTTGAAGGTTGAGGAAGAGAAACTCGACAAAATGATTGAGTTTGACACAAACCTCCTTGACAAAGTAGAAAGCATTGTTGAGGCAGCAAACACCTTCAAGAAGGAGGTTTCCAAGCAGAAGTTTGAAAAAGCTCACGATCACATCAGCAACCTAAGCGACATGCTAGAGACGCTAGAAGAAACGTTTGAAGAGAGAGACGAAGTAATCAAGGGAGTGAAATGAGAATGGCACAAGTTATAGAATGGAAAAACCCAGGAGCAGAAGACATCGTTTGGAAGTATCCAGACGAGGAAATCACATGGGGAGCTCAACTAATCGTACGGGAGTTTGAGGCAGCCGTTTTCTTCAGAGACGGAAAAGCCTACGACGTTTTAGGACCGGGCAGACACACGCTGACAACATTAAACCTACCTTTACTGACTGGCTTACTCTCCAGACTGGCGGGTTACAGAGAAAAACCATTCAAGGCAGCAGTTATCTTCATATCAACCCGAGTTTTCGCTGGCAAATATGGAGCAAGAGCGCAAACAACTGAGCTGGCTCCGTTGCAGGTGCATGGAACATTCTGGTTCAAGGTTGAGAACCCACAACTGTTTGTAATGGAGGTTGTGGGTGGACAAAACGCGTATTCGACCGAGGACGTGAACAATTACCTTCGAGGCTACCTCAACGAAAAAATTATCGACGAATTGTCTCGCTACGATTTGCTCACCGTGTTTACCAAACTCGATGAAACAAGTGTCTCAGCCAAGAACGCCATCCTAGATGCCTTCAAACGAATAGGCTTAGATCTTACAGACTTACGTTTCGAAGGAATCGACACGACACCCGAATACAGAGACCGCCTGTTCTGGCTCAAACAGACACGAGCCGCTGAAGAGGTCTTGCGCATGGAAACAGTTAAGGAAGCAGCCAAAGAACTGGGAAAATCGCCTGGCGCAGGACTAGGAACAGGAATGGTCTTGATACCTCAAATAATGACCCCGACAGGTCCAGCGCCAACACCAGCCGCGGCTTTAGTAATATGCCCAAACTGCAACGCTAGAGTGCCAGCAACATCAAAGTTCTGTGCAGAATGCGGAACAACGCTGACTGCGCCAACTGGAACAACAAAATGTCCAAAGTGTGGGCACTCAGTGCTTAACACAGTGAAGTTCTGTCCAGAATGCGGTCAAAAAATTAAAGAATAAACGGTGACCAGCCATGGCAAGACAGTTTGGACTGCTCTCGTTCGGCGTGCTTTTGGTCATCGCCGCGCTGGTGCTAATCGCGTATGCCGCCCTGATCGTCACCAGACTAGACGAGGTCATTGCACTAATCCTTGCCTTCTACGGCGCCTGGACTATTGTGCTCGCTAGTATCAGAACTCAAAAACCAGAGAAATACGGGCGAGGAGTCTACAGCACACTGCTAATGGGGATCTTGCTAACCGCACTCGGTGGCTCATGGTACTTGTATATAGCAACGGCAAACTTCATTCTGTCAATAGTGCTTTTGCTCATAATAATAGGGATCTTGGCTGTGGCATCGGCGCTTCCATCCATACGACAAAAGTAGCCTAAGCAACTCTCCGCATTTTTCTCTTTAAGCTGTTCGCTTGTGTTTTATCAAAAAGGCTAGTGTTGCGCCTATAATTCCAACGGCGACATCGACGGCGCCATCAATGTTCTGCATGGTTATCGGAAAAGCGAAAAATGAGTCTGGGACTATGCCTATAAGAGGACTGAAGGTCAGCTCTGCCCATTCCCAAAACAGACCGCCAACAAGCAGAAACCCAATCAATCTAACTAGAAAATCAACTTGACGAGGGGTTACTGTCGCCCAACCATGTTTCTGAGATTCCTCGGTCAAACGCACTTGCAGATTCACCGAGTTGGCACCTTTGCTTGAATATTCTGACAAAACGTAACCGAACCAAAAATGAGGAACGATGTCAAATTCGTATATGAGGTCATAGAGGAAGAGAATACCGACAACATGTAGAGCTAGAAGGATCACTCCGTAGTATACTAGCTTTTTGTCGGTGGCAATGGATTTGACAACTTTTACTGCCTGAGCCATCAGTTTACTCTCGGTCGACAACGATTTTTCCTTCTTTAATCACCTTGCTAACCAAGTTCACGCCAAAACGGTAGCCGAGAAAACCGTGGTTTGGAACATCCAAGATCAAGACATCTGCCTTCTTACCCGGTTCCAGACTTCCAATTTCATCGGCTCGGTTGATGGCGTGTGCAGCGTTGATTGTTGACGCTGTTAAGGCTTCGGCTGGTGTCATCTTCATCTGACGACAGGCTAAACCTATAACCAACTGTTGATTTTCCACCCAGCAACTAGGGTTGAAGTCTGTTCCTAAGGCTATGGGCACACCCATCTCTATCATCTTTCTGGCGTCTGCATGTTTTTCTGTCATGAGTGTGAAAGAGGCAGCTGGAAGCAATATAGCAATCACGCCACTTTGAGCCATCATCTTTAGCCCTTTGTCTGATGTGTAAAGCAAGTGTTCCGCCGACACCGCTCCAATCTCCGCTGCCAACTCTGCTCCGCCCGACGGAGTGAATTCGTCAGCGTGTAGTTTAGGCTTTAAGCCATGCTTTTTGCCAGCTGTAAGGATTTGCTTCGACTGCTCGATATTGAATACTCCTTTTTCACAGAAGACATCACAGAATTCGGCGAGACCCCGGTTTGCCACTGCCGGAATCATTTTGTCAACAATGAGTTGCACGTATTTTTCGGGTTGCTTTTCGTATTCTGGTGAGATGGCGTGTGCTCCGAGAAAAGTGGGCACTATGGTGACCGAGTGAGCCTTGTTCAATTGTTGCATGACTTTTAGACATTTTATCTCATCATCAACAGTGAGTCCATAACCGCTTTTTGCTTCCAGCGTTGTGGTTCCGTGTTTAAGCATGATATCCAATGTTTTCTTGCAGTTTTCAACCAATTCTCGTTCGTTAGCCCGCCTTGTTTCCCTGACAGTCTTCAATATGCCTCCGCCCTTGCGGTGAATCTCCATGTAGGTGGCGCCCTTCAACCGCAGCTCGAATTCTTCTTCTCTAGAACCAGCGAAAACCAAGTGGGTATGTGGGTCAATAAACCCAGGAACGACCGTTTTTCCCTTAGCAACAATGGCTTGAGTTGCCTCAAATTCAGCTTTAATTTTTGCTGTTTTCCCCACTGCGATTATTTTGCCTTTTTTTATGGCTAAAGCTGCATCCTTGATTATCTTTAATGCTTGCATTTGCTTGCCGATTAGTGGTTTTTTGCTACCACCCTCGGCTGTGGCAAGTTCGCTAGCGTTTTCGATTAGTAAATCCGCTTCTATCCTGGGCACTTTTTCTTCGACCCTTCTCTATCGCCTTCTGTATAGCTATTTCCAACACTCTATCAATGTTTAGGTTGTCTATCTTCATGTAGTAGGAGGCTGCATCCAATATTGCTTGCAGAGGCGCCATGCCGTTGAACTCTGAGCTCACGACTGGAACATTATAGCGTTCAGCCTCGATTTTAATCAATTCAAACACCCTGTACAAAGGCGTTTTTTCAAAATCGTAGACGCTCATTCCAATCTGTGTGATTTTCTTTTCTGGAATCTCGGCTGCCATCGCTTTCACGTTGGTCAACCCGCCTTTTTTGGCGTGGAGTGCCTTGGCGATTTTTTTGGCGATTTTGAGGTCGGGTGTTCCTAGGTTTACGTTGAAGCCTGCCATGGGTTTGCGTGCACCTGTTATTGTTGCTCCTGCTGTTGGGTGCTTTCGCATCGGTCCGAAGTCGGGTTTCCGGTCTGGCTGTTTCATCATCTCGCCTAATTTTTCGTAGTCACCTAGTCGTATCCAGTCTAGGTCGCTTCTCTCAAGCTTGTGTGCAGCCGCTGCGTAGAGGTAGACTGGAATCTTGCTTCTCTCAGCCAAAGCTTTTCCAAATTTTTTCGCCAAGTCTACACAATCTTCAAGGCTGACGTTTTGGATTGGAATAAACGGTACAACATCAACCGAGCCTATACGGGGATGCTGTCCCTTGTGCTTGTTCATGTCGATGAGTTTTATGGCTCTGACTGCCGATTCGAGAGCTGCCTTAACAACCGATTCCCTATTGCCCACAAATGAGACCACTAGTCTGTTGTAATAGTCGTCAAAGGAGTGGTCTAAGAGATACGCTTCTTTTACCTTATAAATTTCCTTTAAAATTGCTTCGACAACTTTGGGATCAGATGTGCTGAAGTTTGGCACACACTCAATGATTTCTTTCAAACCCAATCACTCCGCTTTGGTTTTCTCGTTCTGTTCTAAAATGTATGACCTTGAGATTTAAGAACTGTTCTTGGAGTTAAAATAAAAAAGGGAGTAAATGAGGTGCGTCTTGCTATGTGGTTGGTATAATTTCGTGTCTTTTTCGCATGAAGTAGTGTAGTGTTATGATTATCGCTAGCAATAGAGCGACAGCACCGATTCCGATTCCTGCCCATGCGTACATCCATGAAGTATCAATTGGTGTAACCTTTACCACATCAGCCAGACTTGTGTATTCAGCGTAGACTGAGTTTCCATCCCATTTGGCTTTGACCTGCCATGTTCCAACTTTGTCGGGTTTGAATGAATCCGTGAAAGTTCCGCTGGTTGCTGATGTAATGGTCTTGTTGGTTGTTTTTCCATCGGGGTCTGTCATGAACAGAGTTATGTTTACTGAAAGCGCGGGTTCAATGACGCCGTTGATGGTTACGCTTTCTCTCTCCGTGACCGTTTCTGGTGTTAACCTAATAGTTATAGTTGTTGAGACTTTGCCGACCGTAAAGAACACAGGACTGCCTAGAAGAGAGATTCTGTCCGTGAAAGCTGTGAGGTCGACGCAGTAAATCGAGCCAACTTTTGCTGTGGCAGGAACGGTGAAAGAAACTGCAGCTGTAGAGTCTCCATAGAGGGCGCCTGTTGCTGTTGCCAACAGTATTGCGGTTTGTGGGACTTCTGTGTCTCCTGTGAAATCGTTCACAGTAGCCTCTTCCGGTTTGTACCACCATAGCCGATACTGAGACCCAGTGGACAATCCAGTGAATGAAACTGCTGTGCTTGCGCCAACTACTCCTGAATATTGTGCCAAAGTTATGTCTGGATTTATTGATACCGAGGTAGGCACAGGCGAGCCTTTGACAGGGTCATTATTTATAAAGTTGCTGGATGTTGAGGCCCAGATGTAATGTGTGCCTCCGCTGCTCTGTGGAATTTGGAATGAGGCTGTCAGTGTTCCTTTTGCATCTGTGATTACAACTGCTGGAGTTGTTGTCATGAGGACTGCTTGCGAAGTGGATGTGCCTCGTGGATCATACCACATATAGTATGTTGTACTAGGCTGCAGTCCTTTTCCAGTCACTAGTACAGATGTTCCAACCGTAGTTGTTGTGGGCGTACGCTGTAAGCTTGGCCAAATTGTGACTGTTGGAAATTCTGAGTCTGTTGGGAAGGGAGCATCTGGTCTTGCGACTCCCGCCCATGTTAAGTATCCTTTGCCAAATAGCGCAGATATTGTTGGGTCGGAGGTGTTCACTACATCAACTATGTGGACGCCTTCGACTCCCTCTGGTGCGTTGAAGGCTATGTGAATTTGTCCAGCTTCATCACCTGAGTCTGTGACCGTGAAAGATGAGGTTACTGCTTCACCTACTTCAGCACCATCGAAGATAATCAGGTATGTGCCAGCTTCGAATCCTTTGCCTTCCACCATAATAGAAGTGACAGGGCTAAGGTTGTATGCTGGATACGAATATGAAACTTGGAGAACTGGTGTATATGTTATTGTGGTAGAAGCATTGTTGCTGGCCGTCAAGACTCCAGTAGCAGTTATTGTCTGTTCGCCGCCTGCTAAGGCTGGCATATCGTCGATGTCTGTGCTAAAGGAGCCGTATGAGTCAGGAGTCACTGTTTTCACGTATTTTCCTCCCACAGAGATTCTTAGCTGTTCGCTTCCACGGAAGCCTCTGCCCCGTATCCAGATGTTGTCGCTGCCTTCGGTCACGTAGTATGTTGATTGATACGCCGTTGAAGCCGACGTGACCTCTAGGCTTGCATGAACCTCCATTTTCACTGTACTTTCCACTGTAAAGTCATTTGTTGCCCAAGCGGACCATAACCCAACGTCATAGGCTAGACCAGCTCCAGGCATGTTTGGAACGTTCAATGATAGGGCTGTGAAACCGTTGACATCAGGAACCCATCCCCACATCCACCATACATAAAGAGGAACCGCAGAGATTCTAACGTCGCCTTCTGAAACCGTGCCTGTGCCGTATTTGTCAAGATACACCCAAGTAGGCCAAAAAACTGTAGCGTAGTAGGATGGTCGGGTTTCAGGTGGAAATTTGGTGAGAGCTCTGCCTACATCTGGATCCATTGCGCCCACATCGGGAGCCCACGCGGCAGGGTAAAACTTTCCGTTTATCATCTGGGATGTAACTCTCGTGTCGCCATTGGTCACACTGCTTGAATTGTCGTTATCTATATACACTGGCTCACTTGAGTCCCACATGTCATTATCCTCGACGTCATAGAAACTAACCGGCGTCAAAGACTGGTCATATGGGGTTAGTGTCCATCCCCAAATTGCATCTAAGTCAAGCTTGGTGACGATTGAGCCGGTTGAAGTAACTGCAACCGGCCATTGATTGGTCCACCAGTACCTCAACAAACCTGTTGCTGCCAACTTGTTAACATCATTCACCTCACTTGAAAGACTTGTGCCATTAGAAGATATCGTGCTGTCTCCTTCAACCCACACAAACGAGCCGTTGTTCCACGCAGTGCCGACGCTGGAGGAGAATAGCTGTTTGTTGAAGGAATATGATGCACCGCCAGCTCCGCTAGTCGTTATAGTAACGGTCAGCATATTTCCGCTTGGGATAGCCGAAGGGATTGTGGCGCTAGGGGAGAGACCTTTAGTGAACAGCGAATTCCACGTGAATGGCACAGTTGTTGAGTTTATGCCTTGAGTTGACCCGCTATGAAGCGCGAGAGTGCCTGAAACCTGACATGAAATAGGTGCAACTTCGTTGTACGTAACAGAGACGCCTGATACAGCCTCTCCAGTTAGACCAGAGGCCTCAAACACAAACATGGCGTCAGCAGTCGCGCTCACAGAGCTATACCAACTCAAGCCGAAATTCGCAAATGTATACACCCATGGAAAATCCGATAACGCTGGTGCTGCTGGTGGAGGTCTGGATAGAAACAGCTCTGGCTTCACCTTGAACGAAGCTGAGGCCGTGATTCCTGACACTTTTCCAGTGGCTGTAACAGTGTAATCGCCTCCAGACATCTCGGGCAATCTTTTAGCACTTATTGAAAAGAGGTATCCTTTCTCAGATCCACTGAGCATAGTGAAGCTGCCTAGACTTATCGTACCCATTTTGACTTCAACGAGTTCCCCGTCACCAAACCCCGAGAGTTCAAATGCAAGCCAGTCGCCGACGAATCCTTCAGCCAAGAAAAGCTCAATGTAATATGCACTAGATCTTGTCTCTGAGGGAGTTGCTGACGATCCATGCTTCTTGTACGCATATTGATTTCTAAGTATCACTCTGGAGTTTACTGTAAAATCGGCAACTGCGGTGGTGACCGTGTCATCCGCCTTTATGGTGTATGTTCCCCGAGTTAGCTTGGGCACCTGCAATTGAACAATAAAGTTGCCTAAAGCGTCTGCGCATACTTCACCTGGTTTATCGTATGACGGTCTCTGAAAACTAGGCATCCCCAACATGAAGCCCAGAGATGAAAACAGCTGGTCCCCCCACATGAATGTGATGTCTTTGTTTGGAGTGAAACCTCTACCTGTTACAGTCACGTAGTCTCCAACATAGCCCTCTGATACGTCTAGAGTAATTTCTGCCGAAGACGCTGCCTTAACCGTAGGTGCAACTTGATCAAATGGTATTGCAGGAATTGCGAATGGCAACAAAATCAATAGAGACAACAGAACGCTCAATGTCCCTAAACTAGTCTTTTTCAACTTGATTTTTTCTCCTTCAATTATTAACTTCTCAGCAATAGCAACTCAGAAAGATATAACACTTACGAGAACAAAACACGACGAAACCCCCTTATTTTCTGTTAACAAACTGAAAAAGGCTAACTGCAACCTATTTTTGGCAGCTAAGAAAAAACTATTAACTTTCCAGCAAGCACTTATAGGCACTTATGGAAGGGAGAACAGCTTCAGTGCCACAGTCTGGTTTCAACTGGGAATTTGAGATTCCAACATGGGAACGCATTTATGAGCTGCTTTTAGACTTAGCCAGCCAGATTCGCAGGTCAGGGTTTAAGCCTGACATAATCGTGGGCGTCGCTCGCGGCGGTTGGCCTCCAGCCCGTATCATTTCCGACTTGCTTGAGAACCCAGAGATAGCTAATGTGAAGGCTGAGTTTTATCTGGGCGTGGCCGAAACCAAGGGTGAACCTGTCATCTCTCAGCCTGTTTCAGTGCCTGTCAAAGATAAGAAGATCTTGGTCGTGGACGACGTGGCTGACACGGGAAAAAGCCTAGCGCTTGTTAGAGGACATTTAAAGGAGCAGGGTGCCGCCGACGTAAGAATAGCAACAATCTATTACAAGCCTTGGAGCATTGTCATCCCCGACTGGTTTGAACGCAAAACAAGTCACTGGATTATTTTCCCATGGGAACGCAAAGAAACCGTGAGACGCATCTTCGAAAAATGCAAAAAGATGGGTGTATCAACTCAACGGGCAAAAGCGACGCTGGTGCATTATGGATTTGACCGCAGACTCGTGGAAAGATTTATAGAAGAGATTGCCGAGGGGAAGGCGTGAACGTCCGGTTAGGAGACTTCAAACACTTAGCCGTTGCAGGTTTTAGAGACGTCGAAATTAGAGACGTCAACGAGTTTTTTCAAGCCGTAAAATGCAAAACTGGCAATGTTTGTGTACAGTTTTTCGACGCTTCGGTTGTCGCTGGCTTAGAGCACTTGCGTTTTGCTGCCTTAAACGCACTAAACGCCTTTAAAAGCAAAGTCAACATCTCCAGCAGTCTGGCAATAGAAACACTTCTGTATGCTTCTGCTCAACGCCAAATAAAGGAAGCCATTAGGTTAATAGGAATCAAACAGGAGACAAGCCGTGTTGTTGTTCTTGCTTTGACTGAAAATCTTCGACAGGCTTCTACAACACTTGATATTCTTTCCAATCTCCTCAACGGCAGGCGAGACGACTCTGTCATTGATTTGACAAAGGGCAAAATGGCTGGCTTAAAGAAGCTTTTCGGAATCTCCACTGTGGAGTTAGAGGCGAAAACTAAGCGCAAAGGCGCCCAGAAACAAGCCTTGACAGATTTAGTGATTGAACACATGGCTTTGCTAGTGACACAGCACTAAACTCAATGCGTTACATCTTTTCTTTAGTTGTTGAGAGAATGCCTTCTGCCTTGACAACTGACACACCTGTCAGCCCGCCAACAACCTCGATGAGGATTATTTTGTCTGGGGTGTTTAAATCCACTTTGCGCTCAATGTTGACTGCTGCAGCCTCGATGATGTCTCTTGTAGGGGTGGAGTTGAATCGCTTCTCAACTGTGACCCTAAAAGTTTCATTTTCACCTATTTTTGAACCCAATTCCATAACAGCACGCTGAATTTCGCCCAGGTCTGTGCGCACAACCTTTTCAACGGGAATAGCTCTGAGCGTATATCGAAACTCATAGGGCCTCTCCTTTAAAATGGCACGGAATTTGTCGATGACTTCAAAAGGGTTAAACACCGTTTTCGCCGCGATTAGACCGGCTATGCCAGTTTTATCCACTTTGGCGGCTGAGTCACCTATTTCTCCCAGTAGATACCAGACTTCAGAGCAAGCGTCCTCTTCGTTACCTCGAGAAGTTGTGACAAGTAAGTTGAACTCTTTCAGCACCTTACCTCACACATCCATGTCACAGTACTCTTAACAATAATAATAAAAAGCACACAAAAAAGGTTTCAGCTTCATATACCCAAACTATTTCTTGCTTGAGGTTTTTGATTTTCTGAGCCAGTAAACCGATAGAGACATTAAGAATATATGTGGAAAATTAGAGAGACAAGCGGGGTGAAAGATGATTGATTGACTGGACCCAAAAAGAATTGTTGATATTAGCATTCGACCATAGAACTTCATTCATAGAGAAAATGTTCGGAATCAAAAACCGTCAACCATCTTCGGAAGAGAAAGGGCAAATTACTAACTATAAAAGAATGATTTTCGAAGGCTTCAAGGCAACTTTGAAAAAGAGTGTTCCAAAAGAAATTGCAGGTTTATTGGTTGATGAAGAGTTTGGCGCTGACATTCTTAGAGAAGCCAAAAAAAGCGGTTTGACCTTTGCCATGCCTATGGAGAAGTCAGGTCAAGACGAATTCGACTTTGAATACGGTGAGAACTATCCCCTGCACATTGAAGAGTTTAATCCAACACTTGTCAAGGTTTTGGTGCGTTACAATCCTGAAGGCGACATGATGATGAACAAGAGACAGTTGCAGAGACTTCGAAGCCTAAGCGATTATCTCCAGTCTATAAGGAAACCATTCCTCTTTGAGCTCCTTGTACCTCCTACTTCAAGGCAGTTGTTGGGAGTTGGTGGATCAAAAGGAACATACGACAGAGAAATGCGTCCCAAATTGATGGTTGAGGCTATAAAGCAGATTCAGGATGCTGGAGTTGAACCTAACATTTGGAAGCTGGAAGGTGTGGAAAAGCCTGAAGACGCAAGGACTGTGGTGAAGCAAGCACAACGAGACGGTAGAAAAGCGGCTGTCATAACTCTGGGAAGAGGTGAAGCTAAGGAACAAGTGCAGACTTGGCTCAAAGTTGGAGCAAAAATACCAGGCATTATAGGATTCGCCGTTGGAAGAACCATTTTTTGGGAGCCATTGGCTGAACACAAAGCAGGAAAAATCAAAAAAGAGGCAGCAATTGAAAAAATTGCTCAAAACTATATAGAATTTTCTAGTCTGTGGTTGAATGAGAGAAAAAGGGGCTAACTCATGGTTTCATTAAGAGCGTTAGCTCCATCGCTGACTAGAATCACCATAGCCGCTGCTGTTGGCGCCGCACTCCATATTGGAAAGGGCAATCCAGAGATAGTGGACCAAACCGCCCTAGACTTCTCTCGAACCGTGCTGAACCAAACAGAAATCGACGGTGAGGTAATCGCCTGCGAAGGACCAAAAGACAATGCTCCAGCCTTTAGTCGAAGAGAAAAGGTTGGCACAAGAAGCGGTCCCCAAGTTGAGTTTGTTATTGACCCCGTGGACGGCACAACAGCCACTTCCAAGGGAAGAAAAGACGCTATCTCAGCTCTGGCATGCGCACCAAGGGGTTGCCTTCAAGTGCTTCCAGATGACGGATACTACTTCAAAGTGGCAACAGATCACAAGTCAAAAGGAAAGATTTCCTTAGACATGTCAATTGAAGAAATTGTGCAGACTGCGGCTTCACAAAAGGCGATGCCCCTTGAAAACTTTACAGTAATAATGCTTGAGCGAGAAAGACACCAAGATATGCTTACAAGACTCAGGAAAATGGGCGTACGAATCATCCTGATTCAAGACGGAGACATTGCGGCATCAGTTGTCACGTGCGTACCTAACTCTGGCATTGACTTACTCATAGGCGCTGGAGCTGGACCAGAAGCCACGATAGCGGCTACAGCTGTCAGATGTCTTGGAGGAACAATGCTGGTCAAAGTTTGGAAAGACAAGAAAGACGACCCGAATCGACTTGAAAGATTGAAGGTTGACGGCGTCGATGTTGAAAAGACCTACGCAGAAGATGAGTTGGCAAGAGGCGATCAACTGGTCTTCGCGGCGTCTGGCATAACAAAAGGGGAACTGCTCGACGGAGTTCGCTTCATCCCTAACGGCGCAATTGTTACATCCATCTGCACAAGACTTCCAAGTGGAACATTTGAGAAATCAGAAACAATGCTTCGATTCAAAGGACACCCAATATACAAACAACTAACATAGAAAGGCGAAGATTCTGGTTCCCCGAAACAGAGAATGCAGTGAAAGATTCAGTTCTATTGCTTTTGCCCATTAATGAGGTCTTTAAGTATTCTAATTTGTTTGTCGTGCTCGTAAACCCATGACCCATCTTTGAAATGTTCATATGGAATAGTCATTCTTGACCATTTTTCAGGATTTAAGTCTTGAATTACATAATCGTAGCTTTGCAGATAACCTTCTCTTGCAAGCTTTGATAAACTATCCACAAAATTCCTGAATTCTAGACGAGGTAGATATACTTGGGAGATTATTGCATTTTGGCTTAGTATCTTGCCTACAATGTATACGAATGGCTTGTCTAGCAACGACCGTGCGAACTTTGCGAGCTTCTCATGATCGTCAAATCTGAAAATAAACCAGAACATGTCTGACACATCTCTATCAAAAGGCAGGATAGCAACTTGAAATGCTTCGAGCAGTCCTTTCTTGAAGACATGCGTCTTGTAATGGTAATGAATATTTTGCAGAGTTGTCTTAAGTTTCTTTGCAATATCGATCCAATCGATGGTCGCGTTTTTCTCCAGTTCCTTTAAAATGAATAAATCAGTTTCATCGGCCTTTACTGGAAAGTCGTCCGGGTCGACAAGCGTGTAAGGCAAGTCTTTTTCCTGTGTTCGAACCTCTTCAACCCATTCATCCCATGGGAAAGCCCATTTTTCAGAGGCATCATCGAACCATTTGGTTGTTCGGTTGACCGTGTGGAAGCATGTTGACCAGAAAAGTTCTACATTCTGGGCTACTCCAAGATTTTTGATTTCTTGAATGAACTGTTCAAATTTCGTGCATTGTTCCTTTGGAATAGTGTAGATTCCAAGGCAGCCTTCAACCATGCCGTAGCATCGGCTCATGTAGATGTAGAATGGGTTGGCTTTCATACAGTTGAAAAGTAATTCTTCGTTGCCAGGAGTTGCCTTCGCAATAACGACTCCTTTTTTTAATCCCAAGCTTGTATGATAAACGTTTGTAACCATTCTCAAATAAAAAAAAGAGGACATGCGCTTTATCCTGAAAAACATTGTTCCTCTTGGTATCCCAAGCCTCTTTGCAACTTCTGTTACGTTTCTTGGGCCATATTTACCTAAGCCCTCAATGATTCTTACATCAAGGAGGTCGAGTTTGTTTCGCATCCATCATCACCATGGCTTTCTCTAGTTACACTTCCTTAATTATTTTATGTATTTATGCTGGGACCGCATGGGGTGTCGACGGCCTCTCCTGCGAGTGCGTTTCCAGTAGCTAGCGTTATTGCAAGCAAGCTGAACTGAATTATTACAAGCATGATCTTCCAATGTGAAGCGATCATAATTTTCCAATTCATGTCTCTCACCTCCTTTTATATCTCTCCAAAAATATATATCTTACTCAACAAAAATAAAGGATTTGTATTAAGTTATCTTCTAGAACTATATTCAGTATATAATTTAGAATCGAATTTTAATGTACCGAGAGGATTTCAGAAGCTGCTACATTGTTGTTTCTTGATTCAAAAATCAACTGCCACACTAAGCGTACGTATATGGCAGAAGATAGTGTTTATATTTCCGCGTGAGTTAGCCTTTTTCTTCAACAAAACATGAAGGGACCAAGCTAGTGACTTTAATCGAGGACATTCTCAGACTTAAAAAGGAGAAAGAAGCCGTTATTCTGGCGCACAATTATCAGCGACCCGAAATCCAAGATATAGCCGACTATGTGGGCGACAGCATAGAACTGTCGCGTCAAGCCATGGAAGAAAAAAACGCAAGGATAATCTTGTCCGCAACCGTTGACTTCATGGCTGAAAACGCAGCCATACTCAATCCTGAGAAAAAAGTTATCTTGCCCAGTGAAGGCGCGAGGTGTCCAATGGCGCAGATGCTAACCATTGACGAGATTCGAAGATGGAAACGCAAGTACCCCAGATTGCCTGTCGTGCTCTACGTTAATACTTTAGCCGAAGTCAAAGCCAAATGCGATGTCTGCTGCACTTCTGCAAACGCCATAGAAGTCATAAACGCAATCGACGCTGACACCTTGCTGTTTGGACCTGACAAGAACCTTGCCTTATACGTGGAAAAGCGAACAAGCAAGAAAATTATTCCGATACCAGAGAGGGGTTTCTGCCCAACCCACGTGCTGTTTCAAAAAGATGACATCCAACTCTGGAAAAAAGAGCACCCAAACGCCACGATCATTGTCCACCCTGAATGTCTGCCAGAAGTTCAGGAAATCGCCGATTACATCGGGAGCACTTCTCAAATGTGCCGCTACGCCAAGCAGTTGACATCAAAAGAGTTTATAATAGGCACCGAAAGCGGGATCATCCACCGCCTCAGGAAGGAAAACCCAGACAGAGAATTCTTCCTAGCTTACGACGGTGCCATCTGTCCAAACATGAAACTGAATACGCTAGAACGTTTATACGTTGCCCTTAAAGAAGAAAGACACCCAGTGATTGTTTCCAAACCAGTTATGAAGAAAGCAAGAAAAGCCTTAGAAAACATGTTTTCCTTAATCTAAGGCTGATCTAAAATTGAACCAGAAGCAAAAGTTGTCCACGTAAATAACTGGGAAGAATTCAAAAGGGCGGCAAATGTTCTGCGTCCAAGCAGTGCTTCTTACGCCATTCAAAGGTCTCTTTTGTCAAAGCCACCTGTTGGTTTAAGTATGTCTTTCCTGATTTCGCGAGAGTAGAAAACCTGCAGCAAACCATGATTCCCGTGCGCATCAATGCAACAGGGGAAGCCTACGTAAGTGAGGAAGAAATCAGAAGCTTCATCCTAAGTCAACTCGGAAGAACGACTTATCTATATATTCTATTGAGCTCTTGGCCTATTGACTGCCTCTAAGAAGTTGTTTTGAAACTCAAAAAATAAGCCTTATAGGAAGCATAATGCCTTTCATGAAGTTCTAGAAGTGACAGCTAAATGTGTGAGTTTAAGGTGTTGAAAAAAGGAGAAGTTGTGTTCAAAGATGCAGTCTATGCCAAAGCTGATGGAAGCAAAGTAACTGTTCGAGACGTGTTAGGAGTCTCTAAAACCTTTGAAAAAAGTAGAATAGCAGAGGTGGATGTGCGCTCAGAATGCCTCCTAATTGTACCGACCGAAAAATAAAAGAAAATTTCTATAAAGGCGCTAAAAAGCATGAAAATCGCTGTCGCAGGCAAGGGTGGAGTGGGTAAAACCCTCATCGCTGGCGTCCTAGCCGAATTTCTAGCCAGAACAGGCTTCACTGTGCTTGCCATTGACGCTGATCCTGCTCCCAACCTCGCCTTAACTCTTGGAATCCCGCCAAAGGAAGCAATCAAAATTGTGCCTATATCTGAGAACAGTGCTCTAATAGAGTCGAAAACTCAAACTGGTGTGCCTGGAGTTTACAATCTTTCCTTCAGTGTTGAAGACATAATTGAACAGTTCAGCGTAAAAACCCCTTACAATGTCAACCTTCTGGTGATGGGAACAGTCAGATCGGCTGGCGCAGGCTGCATGTGCCCAGCAAACACCGTTATTCGAGCATTGCTTCACCACCTACTAGTCAAACGGAAAGAAGCCGTCATAACAGACATGGAGGCAGGCGTGGAACACATGGGCAGAGGAACAGCCGAACACGTGGAAACTATGCTCATAGTAACCGATTCAAGCTTTAAATCGATGGAAACAAGCAAAAAACTGCACAGTTTAGCCAAGCAAATTGGTATCAGAGAATCCTTTATTGTGGGAAACAAAGTGGCGAGTCAGCACGAAGGCAAACTTATTGAACAATTCTCTAAACGGAACGGAATTCCATTCTTAGGTTTTGTTCCTTTTGACGAAAAGATTTTGAAAGCAGACATGCAAGGTGAAACACCGCTCAAGTATGCAAGCCAATCCGTCGGCGTGATAACCATTCAAAAGATGGCGGAAAGCCTTTTTGAAGGTGAGCAAGTATCTGTCTAGGTTTCTGATAGCATTTTTTTGTGAAAGCCTTCTCTCAGTGCTGATCTGACGATGTCTCTTATGCATTCGCCTCGGCCGGAGTAAACTCCCTCTTCAACGAGTCTGTCAATGATTTCGACACATCGGATAGGGAGACGAATAGTGAAAGCCACAGAGCGTTCACGGTTTTTGTAACCCAAATCAAACCACTTTGAAACCAAAATGTGTCAAAAGAGTTAATAAATTTGCTGAAAAGCAGTGCATCTGAAATGAGTTGAACATAAACAAAGAAAATCAGCAGTCAATCAGTGAATTGTTAAAGGTGTTAACAGAGTTCAAGGGAATAACACGCAAATCTGCACTCGGTGAACTCTTACCAATATTAGGAGAAAAAGTCTACGACGACGCTGGTATGCTAGAGATCGGCGATGTCAAGGTCGTCGTTTCAACCGATGGCATCGTGGAAGGCTTGGTCAAAGACGACCCGTGGCTGGCAGGCTTCTATTCGGTTGTGGTGAACGTAAACGATGTAGTTGCCAAGGGAGCACGCCCTCTCGGATATGCCCACGTTATCTCATCGAGCTCTCCAAGCGTGCGTCGGCAAATCGTCAATGGAATAAAACATGGCTTAGACAAGTACGGCTTAAAATTCCTGAAGGGACACACACAGCCAGACACCTCCTATGACTCGGTTGACGCCGCAGTTGCAGGGGTTGCAAGAAACATTATTTCAAGCGCTACTGCAAGGCCTAGCGACAGCCTCCTTGTCGCCATTGACCTTGACGGAAAACCTGGCCTAAAAGGCTGGGTTAGAACCTTTGACTCAGTCATGTTCAAGACCCGAAGGCAAGTGTTGGCACGTTTAGAAGCTATTATTCATATCGCTGAGAAAAAAATGGCGCATTCATGCAGGGATATAAGTGGACCAGGCATCATCGGAACCATCGGAATGCTCTGCGAATCGAGTCGCGTTGGAGCATCTGTAATCATTGACCGCTTGCCTAAACCAAGAAATCTCCTTATGCAAGAGTGGCTTATGACCTATCCATCGACAGGTTTTGTGTTTACAACAGACAGACCCAAAGAATGCATTGAATTGTTAACGAGGTGTGAGTTATCAGCAAATGAGGTTGGAACAATTACAAAAACAAGAACAATTCGAGTTTCTTATCAATGTCAGGCTGAGACTTTCATGAATTTTGAAAAGGAATCAATTTTCGGACTCAAAGGAGAGAACACCAAGAAAGCTGAGGCTGAAAAGATTGAAGTAAAAGAACTATCAGAAACTGATGCTCTTGATATTGAAGCGTTACTCAAAAGGGTTTGGTCAACTGCCTACGAATATCCAGAGGAGTGGAGAGAGAAGAGAATCCTCGCCAAGCAGCAGATTTTAAAGGAAATGAATGAAGGCTACCATTACTTTGGAGTTAGAACGGGGTGCAAACTCGTGGGTGTCTACAAAGCATTAGTCACTGAAAGCGGTCTATTAGGCGAACACCAATCCGTTGACCCAGACTACAGAGGGCTTGGACTCGCAACCGCCATGTACCACCAATTCATAAGATTCGCAAAAGAAAACAACTGCAAAAAAGTCTACGTAAACACACTCGTCAACCAAGCCGCAACCATAAAAATACTGAAGAAAAGAGGCTTCCACAAGAAAGGCGAAGAATACGAGCAAGCAAAGAGCATGAAAGTTCAATTATACGAGAAAGATGTTTGAGGTCGCAGTTTGAACACTGCTCTTCTAAAGATTGAATTGCTATGTAGAGGTGCTCGCACGAAAGAGAGCATAGACAAAGGTCGCAGCGGTGGTGCCGGTCCAACTGGAGGACGCTATTTCGTCCTGCCCGATGAAACTTGCATTGAGATACCTCTTCAGGGAATGTTTGTTGAAAGCTCTCCATACACACTTGGTCAAACCGATGGGAATTGGTGGATTCTCCTAGGCGCCAAGTTGCTGACAGAAGTTAAGCCAATTCCCGAACCTAAATTCTATGAGAAAACAACCTCTGACGGCACGCCTATGAGTAAGGTTGCTGTCCTCCATGGCAAAGACTGCTTGGCATCAACCGTTTACTCTAAATGCGTCTATTGGTCCAATGGAAAGCAGTGCAAGTTTTGCGGCATCGAACTCTCCCACAGTGACCGACTCATAGAAAAGCAACCAAAGCAATTAGGCGAAGTTGCACAAGAAGCTTTCAAAGAGGGAGTAGTCAAACACGTTACTTTGACAACTGGAACACCGCCTGTGCATGATAAAGGCGCAATAATGTTGGCTAAGGCAGCTGTGGCAATAAAAGAACACGTTAACATACCCGTGCACGTACAATTAGAGCCTCTACAAAACGCAAAGTTTCTTGAAACACTTCACCTTGCTGAAGTTGATACTGTTGGAGTGCACATTGAATCTTTCGAAAAAAGGGTCTTAAACACTGTTTGCCCTGAAAAAACCAATGTGAAAGGCTTATTCAAAGCGTGGGAAAGTGCGGTGGAGCTTTTTGGAGAGGGTCAAGTCAGCACCTTTATTATTGCAGGTTTAGGTGAAACAGATGAAAGCATTCTGATGGGCGTGGAGAAAGCAGCAAGACTAGGAGTGATACCCTATCTGCTTCCACTGCGACCTATTACAGGAACAGTTTTTGAAAAAACCATTCCACCAGCGCCCAGAAGGATGATAAAACTCTACCGAGGCATTGCAGAAACACTTCACAAGGTTGGATTAGACCCGAGAAAAAACAAGGCAGGTTGCGTTAGATGCGGAGCTTGCTCAGCCCTTAAGGAAGCCTTTTTGTCTCTACTTTAGAGTTCAAACGATGCCGAATTTTAAACCGCAATAAATATCTTTAAGGCGTCGTAATTCTTGTTTCTTTCACACCTACAACTCATAGTACATGGATAGAAGGAAGCGTATTGAGCAACAAAGACAGTATTGAAAGAATTCTTGAAGGTTACACGACAGTGGCGGTTGTGGGTTTGTCTAAGGATCCTGCAAAGGACAGTTTTCAGGTTGCTCAGTTTCTCCAGTCTAGAGGCTATCGTTTAATTCCAATTAATCCATTCGCCGATCAAATCTTAGGAGAGAAATGTTACAAATCATTGCTGGAAATGCCTGAAGAACTGCAGAAAGCCGTTGAGATCGCTGACATCTTTAGACCGTCTATGGATGTTCCTCCTATTGTTGATCAAGCAATTCAGCTAAAGCGGAAGCATGGAAAACCATATGTGATTTGGATGCAATTGGGAATAATCAACGAGGAAGCAGCGAAGAAGGCAGAAGACGCTGGTTTAACTGTTGTTATGGACAGGTGCATGATGCGTGAGTGGAGAAAACTCGACCAAAAAAGAGGACGTTGAACTTGAGCAAATTCGAGCGAGAAAAATGCAGGAGATAATAAAGATGAAGAAAAGAGATGAGAGTGCCCGATATAGCCCCATTACACTTAACGACGCCCACTTCAATGAGGCTGTTCAAAAGTCTCCTCTAATGCTAATTGATTGTTGGGCTGATTGGTGTGGACCATGCAGAATGATTGCACCAGTGATTGACGAGTTGGCTCGAGACTACGTTGAGCGCTTAGTTGTGGGTAAACTAAACGTGGACGAGAATCCGGATACTGCGATGCGGTTTGGCATAATGAGTATTCCAACCCTGCTTATAATGAAGAACGGAAAAGAAGTCGATAGAATAATTGGTGCGGTGCCAAAGCATTTCATAGAAGAAAAACTGAAGAAGCACCTCTAAGACTTTTTATTTAAGCCAAAACTCGCGGTGGCCGTACCCCATAGCGGCACATTGTTCTTCGTCAACAGGAATTCTCTCTCAAAAAGCTCGGAGGGAAACCCGACTAAAATAACCCTGTAGAAAGTGAAAACGCTCTTTGCCAAATATGTCGCCGCATTTATATAGTTTTATTGGCATAATTAGTTGAAATAGATGAATGGGACGTTGGTCACATGGATGTGTCTATGCGACGAGTCATCGGTTCACTTCTACTTCTCCTCGGGACAACGTCTCTTACCATTGGACTCTACACTGGGCAACTGAGCACTGTTATAGAGATTGTGAAGAGAATTCTTGAGGCATCTATAGCAGGCGCACCCTAAGGACGAAAACAGCGAAAACAGCGATTAATAGATCCTAAGACTAAAAGCTAAGGGTTTATAAACACTTAATTATTAATGATGTAGACCAGTCTAGATATAAGGAGTGTTGTGTAAGGTTGCCCAAGGTTAAGGCAACAGTTAACATAGAAAACGTGGTTGCTTCCGCCACGCTCAAACAGAGAGTTGATCTTAATGCGGTGGTCAAGGGTTACCCAGGTGTGGAATACCGTCCAGAACAGTTTCCAGGCTTAGTGTTCAGGTTGAAGCGTCCTAAAACGGCTACGTTGATTTTCAATTCGGGCAAGATGGTCTGCACAGGCGCCAAGTCAGAGAAGGAAGCGCGAAGGGCGGTGATGCGTGTTATTAAGGAGTTGAAGAAGAGCGGTATAATCATCATAAGCAAACCCGAACTGAAGATTCAGAATATTGTGGCTTCAGCTAGCCTAGGCGGAATGATTGACCTAGAAAAGTCAGCGTATGCATTGGGACGCACCATGTACGAGCCGGAGCAGTTCCCGGGCTTAATCTATCGCATGGACGATCCTAAAGTGGTGATCTTGCTCTTCGCGAGTGGCAAGCTGGTCTGTACAGGTGCTAAACGCGAAGAGGATGTTTACACAGCTGTGAACAAGCTTCATCAAAGGCTTGAGAACGAGAAATTGATCTATTATGAATAGTTCAAGCCTTAGCGCTTTTTTAGTTTTCTGCGAGAAGCGAAGACTCTCGATGTAAAGGAATGGGTGACGGCATAGTTTTTTTGAAAAACTCTTTATTTGACACGAATCAACTACATCTAAATTGTGGGGGCCGGTAGCTCAGCATGGTTAGAGCGTTCGGCTGATAACCGAAAGGTCGAGAGTCCAAATCTCTCCCGGCCCATCTTTTCGATTTGTTTGTGTGTGCGATTGTTGTAGGCCCGTCTATCTGGAGCCAAATAGGTTGGTTGTTTGGTTCTGGTGTGTGTGTTGATCTGTGGTGTCTAGTTTTAGAGGGGTCTTTTTTGTTGGGTCTGATGAGTTTGGTTGGATAGAAATTTTACGCAACCAACAAGCGCACACGCATAAGCTAAATATCCTCGTGATGAAAACCTGCTTGTGTGGTTTAGTTGCGCTCTTTAAAGAGAATTGAGATGACACCGATAGGTTTTGTCAAGCGGCTTTCGTCTAGTGATGATGAAAGGGATAGAAATCTTCTGTCAAAGCTAGTTATAGATAGCGACTTCGCAGAAGGGCTGGATGGCATTGAAGAGTGGTCACACATTCACGTCATATTTTGGATGAACAGAATCTCGGAAAGAGAAAAAACGTTAGTTCACCCCAAAGGCAATGTGGGAATATTCGCAACGAGGGCTCCGATTCGTCCCAACCCAATTGGCTTGACCTTGGTGAAACTTGTAAAACGTGAAGGAAATGTCCTCTGGGTGCGCGGACTTGATGCTCTTGACAACACGCCTGTTCTGGATATCAAGCCGTATCCTGACTGGGAGAAAGGTCAGTGCATTGTCATAACTGATTATAAGGTTCCAAGTTGGTTGGAACTCAATAGGTAGGTTGGTTGGATTGAACTTCCATGCCCCCCCGGCACACCACAACGTGCTAGGTGAATTCTGATGTGCGTTGTCGTGACAGAAATTCTATCCGACAAACGCGCGCCTGGCACAAATTCTAAGCTAGAGGTTTGGTCAAGAGCCGGCCTTTTTCTGGGATAGCAATTAAACGAGGCTTCGCGTGTGCTGCGATTGAGGTCAGAACTTCTTCCAGAATGAGAATATAGATTCTCTGATAAGCTTGTCTTCGCATCTACTGAAGTTCCTAGCCAGATCTTGACTGGTAAACACTCCGTAGACTATTGCACCTCGAACGATTGGAAGCCTTCGTATTTCATGTTTTGCCATTGTTTTTATTGCTTCTTCGATTGTTGCATCTGGATCAACTGTTACAATGGGAGTGGACATGCATTTGCTGATCTTAGTTTTCGAGGGGTTCTCCCCCTTGGCCATAATTTTCAAGACTAGGTCTCGTTCGGTTACAATGCCTACCGGCTGAGCTTTTTCGAGAACAATCAAATAGTCAACATTCTTATCCAGCATTATCTTAGAAGCAGCAAAAGCTGAAATGTCGCAATCAACTGTGACAACATCCTTGCTCATGCAGTCTTTGACTCGCAGAGACATGGAAACACTTCCAAACGTTATAAGGCCTGAAACCTTATATGGATATTGTAGGCGCATATATTGTAGAAATCAAGGGGACAAATTCTGTTCATATGCGCTAAGCGATTGAATCGTCTCACAAGAGACTAGCTGACGATGAAGGATGGGGACAGTTTCGATGGCAGTTATATTCTAGGAAGTTGAAAATGCTATTGAGGTGAATCGTTTGCCACTGCCCCTTGTAGAACGTTCAGAAGAGGAAGTCGCTCAGATTATCCGGAAGAGGGTTAAAGGAATAAAGGAGGTTAGGGGGTGCCATCAGCTGAACGTCCGCGTGACTGGAAAGAGATTCTACGTGGACATGCATGTCTTGCTTGATAGAAACCTGAGTTTTGAAGATACTCATAGAATAGCATCGAATATCGAGAGTGAAGTGAGGCGGGCTGTTCCTAACGCCAGAGTTGCAATCCATACTGAGCCAGTTGGGAGCAGTCAACATGACACTTGGAAACTTGTGAAGGAGGTGTCAGAGGGAGTGCCTGGTTCTAGGGGAGCTCATAATATTCATATTCAAGAGATCGATGGAAAATTGTGCGTTGACTTGCATGTTGAGGTGAGCGCAAACATGACCGTGAAAAAGGCTCACCAGGTCTCTGAGCAGGTTGAGCGACAAGTAAAAACAGCTGACCCTCATATTTCGGAAGTAATCGTTCACATGGAGTCCGCGTCAAAACGAATATCTAGGGAGTTAACTGGGGTTGAAACAGAATTGGAGTCGTATATTGAGCATGCGGCAAAGCATTTCCCTAAAATAAGGAAGGTTCATGGAATCAAAGTTCGCAAGATCGGTGAAGCTCTGCACATTGTCTTGCGTTGTCATTTTGATCCTGACATCACCATGGCTGAAGCGCATGAAATTTCAAATAGCTTGGAGAGGGAGATCAAAGCAGCCTATCCAAGCATAGCTAGAATAGATGTCCACGAAGAACCAGCGTAGCGCCATAGGCTAGAAGCTTCTTTCGAGTTGTTGACTGCAAGCAACGCCTATATCGTTGTTGATTCTACCTAGTGAGTTTAATCGACAAATCTGAGGTTGATTAGGCAACGACAAAAGAGAAGCAACTCGTAACACGCGAAGATTACTGGTCAATGTCTCCTGTTAAGGTTTTTGAGACGCTTCAGACTAGCGACCAAGGGCTGTCTGAGCAGGAGGCTCGAAGGCGTTTAAGAAAATATGGATACAACGAGTTGCCTACACAAGCCTTAAGCTGGCTTCAGATCTTTTTCAGGCAGTTCAAGAATCCGATCTTCATTATTCTTGTCGCTTGTGCTCTTGTTGCAGGTCTTTTTGCTGAAGTTAAGCAGTCGGTCATAATCCTGTCAATGATTACGCTCAGCGTTGTTTTGGGTTTTTTCAACGAATATAGAGCAGAGAGAATTGTTGTTAACTTGAGGCGAAACGTGTCCATAAACAGCGTTGTGACAAGAGATGGAAAACCCTCTGAAGTTGACTCTAGAGAGCTCGTTCTCGGAGATCTTGTCTCCGTATACGTTGGAAGCATTGTTCCAGCCGATATTAGGATAGTGGAATGCAAGTACCTTCAGTCTGACGAATCAGTGCTTACCGGCGAATCTTTCCCTATCGAGAAGACATCTGAAGGTCTAGACCTTCAACATCCTACGCCGCAGCAGTTGGCGAACTATCAATTCATGGGCACCGTAGTGGTGAACGGAAGCGGTCGAGGCATCGTTGTTTCAACGGGAAAAAGCACGGAGTTCGGAGCCATATCAAGAAGCTTGACGCGCTCTCACCCTGAGACTGAGTTTCAGAAAGGAGTCAGAAAGTACGGCAACATGCTTCTCACTCTGACCCTTGCTCTTGCTATTGGAATATTCGGTCTAAATGCTATCAAGGGGCGATCACTAATCGATGCTTTGTTGTTTGCTCTCGCAGTTGCCATCGGGCTAGTTCCTGAGCTCATGCCTGCCATCGTAACGATTAGCCTTTCTCAAGGGGCCCAGAGGATGGCCAAAGTGCGCGTGGTTGTTAAACGTTTGGTGTCAATTGAAGACTTCGGCAATATGGATGTTCTGTGCACGGACAAAACTGGAACTTTGACCGAAGGAAGGATAGTTCTCAAGGATTATGCGTCAATGGATGAAAAGGACGATTCGCGGATTCTGACTTACGCCATGCTGTGTAATGCCGCGGTTGTAGGCGACAAGATATCAGGAAACCCGATGGATGTTGCGATTTGGCAGTATGCGATTGATAGAAGCGCAAAGGAAAGCGTTAATAGCTATTCGAAAGTGGATGAGATTCCTTTCGATTATCAGCGTCGGATGATGTCTGTAGTCGTCCGTAACAAAGATGGGTTTATTTTCATCACGAAGGGTGCTCCTGAGCCAGTTCTGTCCAGATGCACCTATGTCGAGATGAATGGCAAGAGAAAGCCTATCGATGAGAGTCTGCATCTTTCAATCATCGATAAATTCCTAAACTTCTCTCACCTTGGACATCGAACGATAGTGGTGGCCTACAAAGAGGTAGACGAAAGGAGCACTTATTCGGTTGAAGATGAGAAGGGCTTGACTCTTCTTGGCTTCTTGACCTTTACCGACCCCCCAAAAGAAGACGCTCAGCATGCTGTTACAAAGCTGAACGAAATGGGTGTTGACGTAAAGATACTTACTGGTGACAACGAACTGGTTGCTCGAAAGATCTGTGACGACCTGAATGTACCCGTCAAGAGGGTAATCGGTGGGTCGGAACTCAATGAGATGAGTGCAACTGAGGTCAGAGCAGTAGTGGAGGAAACCACAATCTTCGCTCGGATAACTCCTGAGCAGAAGCTTGACATTATTAAGGCTTTGAAGGCAAATGAGCACGTTGTTGGCTTCATGGGAGACGGGGTGAACGATGCGCCTGCTCTCTATGAGGCAGACGTGGGTCTGTCTGTTGACACAGCAGTTGATGTATCAAAGGATGCGGCGGATATAGTGCTTCTAGACAAAGACTTGCTTGTATTGGCTGATGGAATAATCGAAGGCCGTAAGATTTTTGGCAACACGATGAAATACGTTTTGATGGGAACAAGTTCGAATTTTGGTAACATGTTGAGTGTGGCTGTTGCCTCTGTGTTTCTTCCATTTCTTCCGATGTTGCCCATGCAGATACTGTTCATGAACCTGTTGTATGATGTCGCAAACATGACGTTGCCAACGGATAACGTTGATCAGGAGTACACGAGATGGCCGAAGCGATGGGACATCGGTTTTGTTAGAAAGTACACGCTGTTTTTTGGGCCCTTCAGTTCATTGTATGACTTTCTCACTTATGGCATCATGCTTTTCATATTCGGAACTTCAGTTGCAGCTAGTTTGAGCCCTCCGAGCCCCGAGTACATGAGGGCCGCAGCGCTTTTCCAAAGCGGTTGGTTTGTGGAGTCGTTTTGGACTGAGGTTTTTGTAATGTTCGTGATTAGAACTCGCCGGATTCCGTTTCTGACAAGTCGTCCCGGGAAGTGGCTCTCTGTGCTTACATTGTCTTGTATCGCTTTCGGAACTATACTTCCGTTCACTATTCTAGGCGATTTTCTGGGATTCACACCGCTTCCGCCTGAATACTGGGTTCTGTTGTTACTCATGGTTGCAACATACTTGCTTTTGGTGGATGCTGGGAAAGTGTTCTTTTACAAGATATGTAGGTTTTAAAGAGGAATTATGATGCTGACATTTGACTTGTTCGCTTGGTGGGCTGCAACTATTAGTGGCGGAATTGTTTTCCTAGTTGTCGTAAGCATTTATCTTTACACCAACAGCAAGACAATTCGCAAGGAGAGAGGCAAAGCAACCGCTAATAAACCAAATCTGGTAAAAGACTTCATTTTTGTCTGGGTTCTGATAGTTCTCTTGGTGTTCTATATTATATCTGTGAACGTCGGTTCGCCGCTGGTCTTTGCAGCAGGCAACATAATGGTTGAAATGCTTCTCATGGTCTATTTGATCCGGAATAGAAAGGAAAAACCTGAGCAAGTAGCCGGTTCAAGATCGCGGTAATCGGAGAATATGAAGTTCGCTTCAGGAAATCAAGTTTCTGAGTCGTTCTCACGTATGTTTTGCGCGCGCTCAGATCAGTATTCCATTCCCTTTCTCTTCCTGTTCGTCTTACTTATATATCGTGTACACGCACGCTCATTGAATCTTTATTTTCAATCTCTCTTCAGACTTATCTAGGAGTTTCGAGAGGTGAAGTGGTGGGACCGTGGAATTGTCAGTCTTGAATAGGAATGAAGGAATGAGGGTTGAACTGAAAGGGCAGAATCGAATCAGGGAGTTCAGGCGCATTGCTGAAGAGTTGACCTCTCAAATGTCAAGAGGCAAGAACGTCGTGGGAATTGTGCTTTTTGGTGGTGTGGTCAGAGGTTTCGTGGATAAGTTCTCGGATTTGGACATCGCTGTTTTCTTAGACAAGAAAGATGACGACCTGTTCAGGAAAATCCGTGACATGGGTTCGCGGATAGCAAGATCCCATAATGTTGACCTTGACCTGATTGTTCATTATCTTGGCGATTTCAAGAGATGGAAAATGAAGGAAGAAGCCCTTAAATGGGAGTATTCAGATGCGAAGATCGTTTTTGACCCTACTGGGGAAATCAAGAGAGCTCTAAGAGGGAAATTAGGATTTCCGAAGGATTTCTGGATCAGACGCATCGTGGTTTGCGCCGAATACATTAAATGGTACTGTTGCCCGTCAGAGGAAGGCGTTGGGACAATTGCAGAATCTTGGATTGAAAGAGGAGACCTGGTATCTGCACACTACTGCTTGAACTATTCTGTGGACTTGCTGCTTCGCTTGTTGTTTGCTATAAACCGAGAGTTTTTGCCCGCTCCAAAATGGCGGATTTTCTACTCCTATAATTTGAAGTGGCTGCCTAGAGACTATAACGAACTGATCCGAGAGGCTGTCATTAACAAGAGCTTATCGCTTGGAGAACTCAACACTAGACTGTTTGCAATCAGAAGAATATGGCATGAAATCGCCGCAAAAATCGAAGAAGAGACTGGACTAACCCCGAAAACCATCTCGAATTGCTACGTGGAAAAAATACTGCAGCAGACATAGATATATGTCGCGGTTAGGGGCAGAATTAAGCGATACTCGAATCTCTCGTGCGTGCAACTATCCTGCCCAGGCACACTGCGTTTCAGGTCTAGACAGGGTGCCTTGCTCAGCACGAGCTGGGCGAAACGCTGCTGAAGAGGACTGCTTGAAGGAAATACAGCCTGAATCAGCCTCAAAAATGATAGAATTTCTATCCAACCAACCCAAATCAGCTGGGTGCTTCTAAGATCTCCTTCGCCTTCTGTGCCCCACCGTTGAGGAAACGTTCGAACTCCTTCCTAAACTTCAGCTTGTCCAAGATCTTGCCAATAACCGAGTAAGGGAGCTCGTAGTCGATGGTCATGGTTACCTTCGTGCCTTTATCTGTGGTTGCGAAGACAAAGGTCAGTTCCTCCTTTTTCAAGGATCCGCCTTTATCATGATCAACGAACCTGCGATTCTTCTCGAACTCAACAATTTCATGTGGGTGAAGGTCCACCTTTCGCCCTGCCAGAACACCGGACATACGGTATGTGGTGCCGACTCCTATGGGTTGCTTGGAGACATTCTCTACCTTTACTTCTGCATGTGGGAGTATTTTCTCTCTGTTCTTTGGGTTTGAAAGAAAAGCGAACACTTTCTCTATGGGAGCTTCTATCTCTATTGAGCTCTCAACTCTGCCCATCGCCGATCACAAAGAAGCCTTACGGAGAAGTTAATATATATAAATGTCGATGAGCGCGCGGTATATCCTTTACAGGGGTTTGGGTTTGGGATAGAAATTTTATTTACTTCCTTATCAAATCAGAGGCTAACCTAGTAAAACATCAACGAGCAAAGCGAATATTATTCCAAATAACAGACCAACAGAAACCGTGTGTTTAAAACCGTACTCATGTGCAACTGGTATCAGTTCATCTGCTGTTATGTAGGTCATTACGCCTGCTGCAAAGACTAAAGAATATCCTATTATCGTCCTTGTGCCGATTATTGAGAGAACTATGGCTCCAACTAGGGCTGCAAGGGGCTCTGCCAAACCAGAGAGAAATGTTATTGTCGCTATTCTAGAGGGCTTTGTTCCTGCCTTTATGAATGGGATTGCGGTGGCAACCCCTTCGGGGATGTTGTGGAGCAGAATGGCAATGGTGATTACTAAACCAAGACTTGGTGCATAGGCGTAACCTGTTGCAACCACTAATCCTTCTGGTAAGTTGTGCAACGTTACTCCCACAGCGATAAGTGCACCTGTTCTGACCATTCTAGCACTTTCGCTATCTGCATTTCTGGTTGTCAGTTCAATGTGAGGAATAGCTAGGTCGAGAACAATCATAGTGACAGCGCCAGATGAGAATAAAATTATCAATTCAATGTGTGTGATGAACTGTTCAGCTTCAAGAAAAAGGTTGTTAAAAGCGACCATGAGCATTACGCCTGATGCAAATCCCATAGACAAACTTACAATTCTGTCGCTGACTCTCTTGAGCAGAAGAACAATTGTGCCACCGATTCCGGTAGCTAATCCTGCAATAAGGCTTAGAAGGGATGGCTGAAGCACAGAACTCATAATGCTGGTCTTCCACACACTACACACTTATTCCTTTAATGCCCTCTCTTGCTAAATTAATGCTATGGCGATCTCCCTGGCATTTTCACTTTTTTCTCTTAGAGACCGCGAGCATTGCAGACAGATTTGTCTGTTTAAGTTGGCGCGCGCGCTAAAAACGGTAAGCTTATTTTTTCTTTCCGTCACATAATCAATGAACCGTATGCAAAGAGCTATAACTGGAAGACGAAAACCAAACCGAAAAGTGTTGATTCTTTCTTTGATCAGCTACGTTGGAAACACAGCCATTATTTTCGGCTACTTCTACCCACTTAACCCGTCAGGTGCGCCGATTTACTTCGGGTGGCTCACTCTAGGACATGTTTTGTTCTGGCTCGGATTGCCAAGAGTAGCCGACATTGTGGATTGGGCTCGATTGATCAGGAAGAAAATGCATAAGACCTATGAACAAGAGAATTCGAACAGGCAACCAAACAAGCACGCTAACAACTAGTGAGGAATGTAAGAACAAAGCGCACGTGTTTTTGGCATTGCAGGGACAGAACCGAGGGCTTTCACAACTGTGCCGATGTCTTTCACTCACACGTTTTGGGTGGGTTGGATAGAATTTCTATGCACACACATCTTGGTGATAGAAATCTATTCAACAACCGAGAGATAAAATCTATACATGCATGTAATTGATATGGGGAAGAATATGTCAAAACAAAAGGGTTTGCATGTCTTTTCTGCTGGCGCGGTGGTAGCACCAATAAAGAAATGCGCTAATAAGTTCAAAGCGGAATTCGGGACAGAATTCAGGTTTACCGTCGATAAAGCCGAAAACCTCATGGAAGAAATAGCAGAAACCAAGGAAGGCGACTTGTTGACTTGTGGTTCAGAGTTCATACTTGACCATGCACAGTTGAAGGGGTTAGTTCTTAAAGAAACAAGAAGAAGCCTTGGTTCAAGAACCTCTGCGATTCTTGTGCAAATTGGAAACCCGAAGAGGATAAAGTCGATTTCTGATTGGCAAGGAAGGGAATGCAAGTTGGCGTTTCTGTAAGTGGCTGTCTGACTGGAGTCTGGGATGATTTAGCAACTAAGGCGGGACTTGCTGAGCAAATCAGAAAGAACACCGTTGCTTATGCCGATGGATGCGGAGAGTTGATGTCCTTTATTAACACGAAGAAAGTGGATGCGATTCTGGGATGGGATGCTTTCAAGAACTTAAACATGCAAACAATGGATATTACAGGACTGCCGAAAGAACTTCAAGTGCATAGAAGCACGGCAATCGGTGTTATCACTTTCTCCAAGAACAAGAAACTTGCGAATGGATTTATCGACTTCCTAACGTCCGAAAAAGGCAAGAAAATTTATGAAGAATACGGATGGCATCACGCAAAATAGTTAGCTGTGTAGACTACAATTATATCCTTTCGATAAAAGCACGCCATGATGTTTGGGTCTGGGATAGAGATTTCTATCCCGTACTCAGCATGCCCTGAGTGCAGTAGGCACCGCGACTGCGGGTGTTTCTTTTTTCGACCTTCCCCGTGCCCCGTCATAGTGTCAAAAAAGACAGAATTTCTATCCAACCAAACCAAACTAGCGCCAAATAAGCCTCGTAATAAATAGTGATCGTTATCTCTGGGTGCTGTTCTAAACCGTGGTATTATAAGAATCTAAAAGGATTGACAATTTGGGTGTCATGCTTGAATAAGAAGACGATCTTGCAGGTCTATGGCATCTTTACATTGATTCTTTTCTCATGTTCCGTTGTTTGTCCGTTTCTGCAGGTCTCGCTGTTTGGCGTCCATACGTTCACAGGATCTCCTGGACCGGCAACATTCTGGTCGTTTAAGGTAACTACTATGTATTTCCGGACTCCCGACAATCCTGGACCACCTATCATGGGAGAATATTGGTTCGCAGACTATTGGACCCGATATGGTAGTTATAGAACAGCAGAGCTAGGGTTGGGAGTAGGGTCTATATTGGCCTTCATGTTGGTGGTTCAAGTTCTAACAATTGTGTCTGAGGCACTCGCGATTTCCAAGGTTAAGCCTTACCTGTTTCTTTCGTCGGCAATTCTTAATGTTTGCGTTATTGTTTTTATGTGGCTGACTAGCAGAGCGTTTACCTACTCATATTACAGGTATTCGTTTCACGCTGGCTTCTGGTTAGCAGTTGCCTCAGCGACGCTGTTTCTTGCGGCTTCTGTCCTGTCTTGGAATAGAAATTCCATCTAACCAACCAATTGTGTGCGCCAACTTTATATCTTGAAAAGTAAGGGCTAGAGTGAGGAAGCGTCATGAGCGAAGTTAAGAAGTGCCCAAAGTGTGGTGGAGAAATGGTTGAGGGGGAGTTCTTGAAAAATCTTCCAAAAGTTACGATTTCTCCAAAAAAGGGTCGCCGACGCTATGATAAGACAGTTCCCGTTTGCTGCCAAAACTGTGGATTCATAGAAATCTACAAGGAAAAGAAGGATTAAGACTTTCGTGCACCGAAACACTCATTGGGAATAGACTTTTTTAATAGAATTTCTATCCAACCAACCAAACCATTCAATGCGAAAGAGCTATAGCTGAACGAACTCAGAAATGAGATTGGTGGTGTTACATCTTGAAAGCATTGATTGCTTACGGCACACGATATGGAGCAACTGCTGGAACCTCAGAGGAAATAGCCAAGATATTAAGAGAGGAAGGCTTTGATACCAAGATAGTTAACCTGAAAGATGAAAAAATCAAAGACGTATCAGAATATGACTTAATCATCGTAGGCAGCGGCATGAGGATGGGCAAATGGGTTAGCGAGGCAGAGGATTTTCTAAAAAAGTTCCAGAAGGAATTCAACCAGAAAAAGCTGGCTTTGTTCGTCTCTTCGATGAAAACGTTTGTTGAAAGAGAAGGAAAAACAGAGGAAGGTGGAATTTGCAGTTCACGTAAAGTCACGGAGGACATAGTAGCAGGGTATGGCCTCAAACCAATAACGATAGGCTTCTTCGGCGGAGTCATCAACTACAACAAGATGGGCTTCTTTGAACGCAAAGCCATGGGATTTCTCAAGCCACAACTTGAAAAAGGCGGCTTCAAAAAGGTTGCAGAAGGTATTTATGACCTGCGCAACTGGGATGAAATTCGCAATTGGGCTAAGGAACTCGCTGAAAAGGCTAGCTAGCTAGCTAGTTTTGTGTGTGATAGAATTTCTATCCACCAACCAACATCTCAACGATTGTGACAAAAAAGAGGGAGCCACTTTTTTCTTCGACGAACGCAGAATCACTAATAACGTGGTGAAAATTAGCGTGCCAATGTGATGAAAGAGGATTTAGAGTGGTTTAATGAGTTGTGGAGGTCAGAGAGGTTGTGTGTGATGATGATATTGATGGGTGTGCTAGTTTAGTGAAGCATGTGGGTAAATCAGGATATTTGAGAGAGATGATGTTGAGGTTATCTCGGTTTGTCTGATTGAATTCGGTCGGTTCGCCGGGAAAGCATGAAGGTAGAAAATTCTGTTTTTGATGGGTGTGCTGAGGGTTCCGTGGATTAGTTTCGTCTTGCTCTCTGCTTTGTCTTGTTCTTTGTGAGCGTTACTGTTAAGTTCGGTTGGTTTTGCTCTTATTGTAGGTGTTGAACTGCGGAGGCGTAATGGATATACATTGATGTTTTACTAAGGTTTTCGGGCTAATGTTTGGGGGGTTGGTTTCTGGTTTGGTTGAGGCAAAGGCTTGTGTTCGTAAGAGGAGTGTTGTGAGGAGTAGGCGGAAACGTACTGTTGAGGAGGCTGTTCGGATTCTTTGGGGGATTATTGATGAGGCTAATTCTTACATGTCTGATCCTTTGTTGTTGCCTGAGGAGAAGCGGCGTTGGGCTAAGATTTTGGCTGATACGATTGGTGTTTTGAATAAGCTTCTTGCGGGTCAGGGTGAGAAGCAGCTTGAGGATGAGGATCTTGCTTCGCTTTTGACTAGGGTTCCGCGGAGGTTGCAGACGAAAGTTGCCAAGAGGGCTATGATGTGGAAAAAAGCGAGTTTTCAGATCGATTACTCACGGACTTGCACTTTGCGGCGTCGGTCTCGGAGAATTTGATTGCTCGTCCACGGGCGCTGCGTGAGGTTTTGGGTGATGAGAGAGTTGCCCGTAAGGTTGTTGAGGACCCGGTGTTTTTTGCGGTTTTGATGTGTAATGACAAGTGGCTTGTTGATGCGCCTGATCATCAGAGGCTTTTGAGGGATATGCATCCGAGGCAGGTTGCGGTTTGTGGTCGTGGGTGGGGGAAGAGTTTGGTTTTTAGTCGGAAGAATTTGTGGTTGGTTTTTACTCAGCCTAAGGTTGAGTGTTTGATTGTTTCGAGTACGCAGCGTCAAAGTATGATCATGTTTGACTATTGCTACCACACTGTTCAGTCCAATCCTCTTATGAGGAAGGTGATTAAGCATCCTGGCACTACGCGGACTACGATCAGGTTGAAGTCTCCGTTGGGTGGGAGGCTTGTGGCTTTGCCGTGTTCGCCGGACAAGCTTCGGGGTTTTCATCCTGATTGGGTGTTTTGTGATGAGGCTTCTATTGTGCCGAGTGAGATGATTACTTCTGAGATTATGTTGATGTTGACGAAGCCTGATTGTCATTTTGTTATGAGTGGGACGCCTAAGGGTTTTGAGCATGTGTTGCGTCGGGCGTTTCTTGACAAGGAGCGTTACAGTGTTCATCATTATCCGTCTTATTCGAGTCCGTTGGTTAGTAAGGAGAGGCTTGAGGAGTGGAAGTTGGACATGACCCAGGAGGAGTGGACTCGTGAGGTTGAGGCTGAGTGGACTGAGTTGACGAATGTGTTTTTCCCGATGGATCTTATTATGAGCTGTGTTGATCCAGAGTTGGGTGACCCTAATTCTCCTAATCAGTTTTTTGATGATTTGGAGAAGATTGATAGAAGTAAGCTTGCTGGGTCTTTTTATGCAGGGTTGGATATTGGGAAGCAGATGGATCCTAGTGTTCTGGCTGTTGTTCAGAAAATCAATGATAAGCGGAGGCTTGTTTACAAGCATCAGTTTCCGTTGGGAACGCCCTATCCCGACGTCATAGGTCATGTAGTGAGGGCGGATCAAATCTTTGGTTTTGTAAGCATATTTGTTGACAAGACTGGGGTCGGCGACGCGATTGTTGATGAGATGGAGCAGGTGGGATTGTCTAATGTCAAGGGTTTGGTGTTTACGGATCGTTGGAAGGAAGAAATATTGACTTATCTGAAGTTGTTGATGGAGCAGAGGAAACTTGGCATCTTGCCGGATGATGCGGAGTTGATTTCGCAGATGAATGAGCTGCAGTATGAATACTTGCAGCCTAAGACTGCTCGCGAGCGCATTCATATGAAGTTTTGGCATCCACCGCGTAGGCATGATGACCAATTGTTTGCTATGGCTCTTGCTTGCTACGCCAGCAAAGAGGAAGAAGAACCATTCATCAAGGTGTTGCCTATGACCTAAGAAAATCGGTTTGGGTGGTCTAGGCTAATAGCGCGCTCATCTTCTTCAAGAATAGAGTCCTATCCAACCAACTAATTCAATTTGCTGATGATGATGAATCAGGTTAAAGGATGCCTATGTAGGCGTAGACTCTTGACACATTCATTGCCTTGAGCGTGGCATAGCGACAATAGCCATCAACAAGCTGAGCGTCTTCTCCCATCACTACCAAAGGCGAAATAGCCACACCGCCCATCTTGATAGATTCTTGAAGTTCTTGGCTCCTTTCTGCAAGACTTCTTGAAAAGACATAACCTCTCTCAGGGTCTGCATAGTTCATTATGTCAGGATTCAACTTTATTGGGGCAATATCTATGATTTCTAAGTTCCATTTGCGTTTTGACAGAGTCCTCAGCCATGGGTCAGTTTCTGGGTCTCGATGCTCACTTCTGGCATCTGTTTCCCACTCTTTCCGAATCTCCGTATTGATAAAATCATAAATTCCTTCAGGGTCTTCAATCACTCAGTAGGTTATTCCTTCAAGTCTGCGAACAGGCGTGCTCATCATGCTTCGCCGATTAGGGTCTTCTATTTCTTTTCACTTATGGTGCCCTTTGAATTCTTTCCTGTACTTCCTTCCAGGAATTTGTGGTCAGGAAACTTTCTTCCATGTTTCGAACCATACGCTCGAACTTGCGCATGGATACAGAAAGCGAAAGTGTGTTCCCTGGAATAAAGCGGCGCGCTGAAACATCAAACAATCCTATGACAGCTCTTGGACGGACAGAGTCTTTCTCAAGAAAGGGATACAGTACGATTGAGGAACACCCTGAACCCCACGGAGTGAAAACAACGTTGGGTTCCGTTTCTTCAAAATTTGCCAATGAGAAGAGGCCTGAAAGGACATCGGGGCACGCGAAAAAGATTACGACTTCAGGTTCATCCGACTCGTTCAATGAGTCCCACCTCTTGAACACTATGAACCTTGCTGGAGCCTTAAACGATGGCATAAGCTTGAGCGCTTCGGCAGCAATCTCGGGCGTCTTCATGTAACGCTCACCTTCAACTTTTCCAGGAATTCCATAGGAGAGGAAGTATTCGTCGTCAGGTTCTGGTGTTTCACGGAACCCCAGACACTGTTGTCCGCCGGAACAGCCGATTGACTCTGCGTCAAAACATAAAGCTTTGCCTTTCCTTACGAGTGAAAGTGCTGGGAAGATGCATCTGCGAATTATATCGGGCTTCACGAGTTCCGCATGTCCTTCTTCATTCGTGTAGTAGAGGGCGATAGGAAGTTCTGCTTCTCCGAAAAATTTCTTCCAGAGAACGATAAAATCTTCTTTAAACTTGATGTCCATAAGCAACTCCTCTTGGTTGCTTCAATAAAACTCAGGACTAAAATAGCTTTCTGTTGGGAACCATACGAAACGGCTTAGGGTGAATTAACTTCTAATTCTCAGAAAATTCCTTGCGTACCTATCGGCATCCTTTTCTTCTTTAGCGCGCCCTGTAAACAAATCTTAAATCGATATGTGGATATTTCTTTTCTCGCTAGAAAAAGGGGTAGAAGGACATTACAAAACATGGAGTATTAATCGCAATGGAAAACTGCCTAAAACATTTTGCAGGCAAATCTGTTGCGGCAAAAGTTATGGAAGGCAGCGAACAAATAACAGAGAAAACCGACAAGAAGAAAATCGCCCAATGGGTCAAAGGCGCCATGGAACGACTTGACGCTTTGGCCGATGAAAAAACCAGAGTGCAGGTCATGCAAAACTGCGGCTACAACTGTGCCAAGAAAAACCACAAAGTCATAGAAAGGGCAGTGGGAAGGCGAAAGAAATACGCGAGCACGGACGATTTTCTGGCGGCTGAAGAGCAAAACCCAATGAAGGGAACCAGACTTGCCCGTGAAGGGAATATGCTTTATCAGTCTTATACGCCGCAGACGTTCACCAGACCAATGAGGTGTTACTGCGGCTTATTCAAGGGGCTTTCAACTGAAGACACCGTTTCATTCACGTACTGCAATTGCTCAAAAGGATTCGTTGAGAAATACTGGGAAGCCGTCCTTCAAAAACCAGTTAAGGTTGACCTGCTGCAATCAGCAATCTCTGGAGCCGAAGAGTGCAAATTCGCCATTCACATTTGACAAACAGAGTTCCTACTGATTCAAAGACTTCAGCAAGAGCACAAAGGTTTCCGCGAAACTGGTTTGTTGATTATCTTTCTCCTTTTATCCAGCCTTTGATTCCGAGTTCCTTGACGGTTATGGTTACCGGCTCGGGTTCGTGGGACTTGTACTTGCCGTCTTCGTCCAGATACAGTATCGTCGGTTTTAGAGGGAAAACGCCTAGGGCTTTCGGCTTGAGAACGAGTTTTACCTCTTCTGTTTTTAGGGGGTCGAGTCGTTTTCCCTTCATGTTTAGATAGCTGTCTTCTACGCGATAGATTTCGGGTTCTTCGGCTATGTCAAAGCTAGAAGGAATAACTTCTGTGACCTTGATCAGTAGAGCGGGGCTCTTTCCGGCATTAACGAGTTCTATCCCCACATTCAGGTTTTCGCCGACTTTCACCTCTTTTTGGCGTATTATCAAGTTTGCCTGTATGTCTGCGTGCTCGAATCTTTCTGAGCCTACTGCCTGCTCACGGGTTGGAGTTGGCATCGTGAAGGAGCTTGTTGTAGAAACAATTGATGGAGCATGTAACACTTCGTTGAGGGACATGGCAAGTTCCCGTTCCTTTCTTGTTTTTTCCAACAATCCCAGGACTTGTTCCCTTTTCTCGGGGTGCTCCGCTCTCATGAAAGAGCCAGCCGATGTCTGTAGAACCTTTTCAGCCATCGTGTAAAGCTTGGCCTTTTTTTCAGGGTCACTCTCTTTTGCTGCACTGTCCATGTGCAAGTAAGCGTCAAAGAGCAACTTCGTCGCCTCAGAGTATTCTGAAGCCTTTGGGAAACCCGCTTTTATGTAGTAGTTCGCGGCGCTTTCCAAGCATTTAATTGCGTCATGGTACATCTCCGTGTTTCTCGTGTCAGCAAATTTCGTTCCTGCTTCAAGCGCCATGCAGAAACGGCTGTGTCCCATGACCAGCATCTTCGTTTTCTCGTTTGGACTGAACTCTCTGGCTCCTTCAAAGAGCTTGGATGCCTCCACATACAGTGCCGGTGATGCCTCCGCCTCAGCTAACGTCATTTTTTGCCAAGCCTGAGAAAGATTGATTATTAGCCTGAATTCTCTTCGTTCTTGTTCGGATTCTGATGCACGACTTATCTTTTCAAATGTTTGGGCGGCTGAGCCATATTTTTCAGAGCTAGAGTAGTGGTCGCCCTTCTTGTCGAGAATTCTTGCTTGTTCAACGGCAATTCTGGCTGAACAATAGTCACGCCTTATGTCGGTTGCCTTTACCATGTCCGTCGCCATTTGTTGCTCATCAGGATCTTCTACCTTGTTGATCTGTGTTTGAAGTGATCTCTTGGTTTCATTGAATAGGCCAGAGGTTTCCTCGAATGCTTTGATGGCTTCTTCACTTTGATCATTTCGACTCAGCTCCTCGGCATTTTCTATCTTGGCCCAAGCTGAATAATCAGAGGCTAGGTAACTCCATTGTTTCAGTGTCTTGTGCATGTTGGCGGCTTTCTTGAAATGTTCCTCTGCTGAACTGTATTCCTGTTTTCCGTGATGGTGTCTTGCCTTCTCGATTTCAGTCCAAGCCAGCATGTAAAGCGCATGATCTTGACAAAAATCTTTTAGCTGGGGAATCTTCTCAGCAACGAGCTGATAGTTCTCAGAAGCAAGCTGGAAGTTGTCCGCGGCTTTCATGTGTTCACCAACTCGGTCGTAAAGTCTAGCGGCTCTCCAGTAGGCTTCAGCCACTCGGCTAGGCATTCCAGCCTTCTGATACATTTGGGCAGCGACTTGGTGAACTTCAATTGCCCTGTTGATAATCCTATCGTCTTTTGTCACAGCGTATAATCGATCCAAGACTTCGCCGAACCAATCATGGTACCATCCTAAGACTGCAAAGTCCCGTTGTAGCGGCTTCACTGCAACTGTTTGCACGTATCTTGTGCATGCTGCTATGCATTTCTCCATACTTGAGACTGCGTCTTCAAGAAGACGTCTTTTCTGCTCATCGGATTTTTCCATCTCAGCCAAATCTGCTTTTATCAGAGCCAGGTAGTTTCGACTTGCCCCCCATGCCCACTGATTAGGCGGCTCCAGTTGATTTGAGATTTCAATGTGTTTTTCCCGAAGCTCTAACGCCTCTTCGAGCAGTCTCTTCCTTTCATCGACGTTCGTCTCCGTCTCAGAGAGAAAATACAGGGCTTGGCTCAGAACATTATATACGAACCCGATTTCTTCAAGAGAGCCTGAAAGCCGCGCGTACTCATCACCCTTGCGCCCAGCCTCAACCGCACGCTTCAACAGAACGCGCTTTTCTTTAAGGCTCGTTTCAAGCTCGGCCAACCGATAATGGCTCTGAACACATTCACTGAGTCTTGAGGACGCCCGATCGTAACGGCCAATCAAAAGATCCTGACCGATAGACTCTTCGGCGAATTTTATTGCCAGATTGTGTTGTTCTCTCTTCTTATCTGGGTCCTCCTCCGTTGTTGCTGCAGTAGCGGTAACGGCATCCAACGCGCGGTATGCTATTGCTTGGAGATAGTGGTCTTTTGCCCTCTCAGCTTGCGGCAAGAGGTTGTGCGCCCATCTTGATGCAACTTGCAGATCGCCCTTAACCCAGGCATCTACCAACAGTGTCAAATCAAGCCAAAATTGGAAGTACAAGTCTTCAATTCTTTCCCGAAGCTCTCCGGCTTTCTTCAAGTACTCGGAAATCAACGAGAGGAATTCTATCTTTCTCTCCTCAAAATAATCTAGGTACCAAAGCATATACCACGAAGTCATCGTGTAGGCCCAAGCCAACTCATCCACAGAACCATCTTTGGAAAGCGTTGTGACGGCGGTTTGACCATATCTGACCAGTTCATCAACAACCTCCTTAACTTCACGCAGACTCTCTACAAAAAAGCCTTTGTCCCAAAGACAGAGTGCCAAACGGTGGAACGCTTCACCATAGCCCAATGGGTCACCTGCAACGGCGAAGCCGTCAAGAGCCTCCTTTAGTAACCTCAGGCAGTCATCAAGAGACCGTTTTTTCTGAGAAGCGTCTTTAGCATACCAAAAGTCAGAGTACCTAGCCATACCCCTGCAGTAAAGCGCCCTAGAAGGCGCAATTTGAGCTAGCATTTCTGCGGCTTTCTCATAAGACTCCGTCGACAACCGCATGCGCTTCATGAACTCGTCTACATTGTCAGCCTGCATAGCCGCTCGATGAAAGGCGTAGCCGAGTCGCTCATAAATCCCACCTAGCCTTAGGAAATCCTCCCCAGAAACCAAGCCCAAGGCTTTCTGGTAAAACTCTGCTGCACCCAACCAATCATACAGCTTCTCCTGTTCCCTTGACTTCCCCAGAATTGCGTCCAAGCTTGACATACCTGACATGCTGGCAAACCCGTTAGAAAGGTATCCTCAAGCTTCTGAAAAGCCTTTTCATCACTCGCCTGCGTGCGCTAAGCTACTTTCTTGTTCTTGTCCAGATCAAGTGTACGGTCGACTGTATGCCGCCTAGTGGCATGGGTGCTGTGCTGAGTGTCAACTGGTCGCCGGAACGTTTAAAGAACCTTTCCTGATCCTTACCCACCCAGTTGGGAAACGAGCAGCCTTCTATATGGTGTGTAATCGTTCTCTTCTCCTCATTAACTTCGTAGGTACCACAGTAGGCGTTGAATCCTTCGAAAGCAGTTTTTGTCTCTTCTGGAGTGCCTCTGAACAGGTCATTTGAAGTGAACTTTGGCCGGTCGCGACGCATGAGCAACACGAACACATTTCCACCTGAGTCATACACCAGCATGCCAAAAGCGTTTCTGCCGTATGGGTAACTCACTTCGCCGTTCGAGCTTCGGGCTTCGCATGAGACAAGCTTCCACGTACCTATAAGCTGTTCAATCGGCAAACTAGGATTCTCCCTTCCTGTCAGTTACTGAAAGAGTCGGTTGAGACAAAAAATTTTCGGGCGCGCTCTCTACTGTTTGGCATTTTTGATGCCTCATGCCGGATTGATGGGATTCGTTTCGTGGCTTGCGAAAATTCTCGAGTTGTTCACATTTCGAGAGCATCAACGTAGAGTTTTCTTTCTCCAAGATTAAGCGGTTTTTCCTGTTTGAGCGGCTTGGTGAAGATGTACAGTTTCATTTTTGTGTGTGTAAACTGTGAAAGGATTGCTGCTATGGGGTTCTTTGGGTCTAATGGTGCGTGGATGAAGTTGATTTTGTTCTTATGGGCAATGTTGATGACGCTTCTGACTAATTCTATTAGGCTTTCAGGGTTTTTGTAAGCTATGATTGTTAAATTGTAGCTCAGGAGGGCTTCACCAAGCTTGGGGATGCGGGGCATTTTGGTGAACAGGCCAAGTAGTCTAATCAGATATGTCTGTGTCTTAAGGCTCCAATTGAGTTTCTGCACGATGTATTTCCTCACTTTGTCGTATTCCCAGTATCCTAGACAGGCTTGGATGTCATCTTTTTCTTCAAGGAGAAGGATGTTGTGAAAGTCGAAGTGTGGCATCCTGTTGAGCAACTCTAGAAAGTCGTTGGGGTGATAGGGAGTGAAGAAGTTGTAGTTGCGGTAGGTCTCGTTAATGAGGTTGGTTACGGCGTCAGCGTCGGTCTCCTCCATAGTTCTTATGCTTGCTTCCAGCGGGGTCTTCCACTTTTTGTAGGGCATCAGGGAGAATGTCGTGCAGTCTTTTGCTTTCTTGAATCCCATTTTGGAGAACAGGTTTATTGAGGGTATGTTGTCTTCGATTATGTCTAGATGCAGCAGGTCAACATTGTTTTCTCCTACAATTTGCTCGATGTGTCTTTGTAGTTTTTCGGCAATTCCTTTTCGTCTGTGGAGGAGGTCGACGATGAAGCCGTATTCGAGGGCGGTTTTGACCTGTCTGTCTTCAATGTATGTATCTTTGGTTGCAAACGCTGCAGAGCCAATAATAATGTTATTCTCAACTGCTACTAATACGTGCCAGTCTTTGAATGGTCTGGAGCGAGCAAAATAGTCGGGTGAACTGTCGACTCCAAGAATTAGGCTGGTGCCCATTGGACATTTCTTCTGGAGTTCATTGAGAACATCATTATCATCTTCAGAGGCCTCTCTGATCAGCGTCATAGTGCTCAATGCCTCAGACTCTCACGATGTAAGCTAGGTAATTATTTAGGCTTTGATATTTAGCGTGCGTTGTGCGTAATAGAAATTCTCTCCAACCAACCAAAACTACTAGGACAAGTAAACATAATTCTATGGCAGGTCTTTCTTCAGGAAATGCTTTCTATGCCCTTCTGGATAGTTGTCAAGTGTTGCAAATAGTGTGTAGCCGTGTTTCTCATAGAATGGTCTTGCTTGCCAGCTAAAAGTGTCTAGGTCGACATGCTTACATCCAAGCTTAACTGCTTCATTCTCAGCCATTTTGAGAAGCTTAGCGCCGTTGTCCTTATTCCTGAATGATTCTTCGACCCATAGAATATCGATGTGCAACCAATCTCCAAATGTATAGCCAAATACTCCTCCGACAACTCTGTTTTCTCTATCCCGCATGAACACCGAGATTCCTTTTGGTACAAAGCCGGTTTTGTTCTCGTTAAAACTCAAGATACCCTCTAGAACTGCTTGACGACCGTCTTTTATAGATTCTGAATCCTCGGGCATCTTGCATATTTGGAATGACAAGCCATCCTCATTCATGAGTACCACGGTATCGATAGAACGCACACTGATTTTTAACTCTTGAGCAGGAAGCATTCACAATAAACTTGTCACAACAAACAGAGTGTCACGTCGTCGTTCTTTTGGGTTTGGGTTTGGATAGAATTTCTATCCAACCCAGTCCATCCAGTTCGTATCTATTCAAAGACTTCAGCACGAGCACAAATGTTTTCGCGAAAATATTTTGTTGATTATCTTTCTCCTTTGAGCCAGCCCATGATGCCGAGTTCCCTGACCGTGATGTTTATTGGTTCCGGTTCGAGTGTCTTGCAGTTGCCGTTCTCGTCTAGATATGATATCGTGGGTCTTAGAGCGAACATTCCTTTGACCTTGGGTTTCAGGACCAGTTTGACTTCTTCTGTCTTCAGTGGGTCTAGTCGTTTTCCTTTCATGTTGAGGTAGCTGTCTTCTATGCGGTAGATCTCTGGTTTTTCTGTCAGTTTGAAGCCTTTTGGGACAACTTCTGTGATCTTGCTTAAGACGGCGGGTCCTTTTCCGGCGTTCACTAGTTCTATCTCCAAGTCGAGGTCTTCGTCGACCTCAAGTTCCTTCGGGTGGGCTATGACGTTCGCCTGTACGTCTGCGTGTTCAAATCGTTCTAGGCCAACTGGTTCTTCATTCGTTGGAGTTGGCGTAGTAAAGGATCTGGTTGAGGAAATGATTGACGGGGCGTGTAATACCTCGGTCAGAGATACTGCCAATTCTCGTTCTTCCTGCACCTTTTGCAGAAGTTTTAAGACTTGGTCTCTCTTTTCCTGATGCTCTGCCTTCATGAAGGAGTTTGCGGAGGTTTGTAGAACTTTTTCAGCCATTATGTACAGCTTTGCTTTTTTCTCGGGGTCAACTTCTTTTTTGGCGTTGTCCATTTGCAGGTAGGCGTCGAATAGCAAGCCGGTGGCTTTGGCGTATTCTGAAGCGTTTTGAAAGTCTGCTTTTACGTAGTAGTTTGCTGCGCTTTCCAAGTGTTGCGTGGCGGCTGCGTGCAATGTTGTTTCTCTGGTGTCTGCGAAATTCATTCCGACTTCCAATGCTTTGCAGAAGCGGCTGTGTCCTAAAGCCAAATTTTTTCCTTTCTCGTTTGGGCTGAGACCCTTTGCTTCTTCGAAAAGTTGGGATGCTTCCACGTAGAGTCTGGGAGACGCTTCAGCTTCGGCGTGAATCATCTTCTGCCAAGCTTTTGAAAGAGTGGCGATCAGTTTGAGTTCCTTGCGTGCTTCTTCTGATTCAACGTTTTGTGCTATTCGTTCGAATGTCTCGGCTGCTGAGCGGTATTTTTCTGAACTGGCGTGGTGTTCGCCTTCTTTGTCCAGGATTTTAGCTTTTTCAATAGTAGTTCTGCCAATGCAATATTCATGTCTCAAGTCTGCTGCGTTAATCAGACCTGTTACCATGTGTTTTTCATCTAGTTCTTCGATTTCGCCAAGTTTGATTTGAAGAGATTCTTTGCTATCCTGGAACATTTTGGCTGCTTGTTCGAAGCCTCGCATTGCCTGTTCGCTTTGTTCTTTTCTGCTCCAATCCTCCGCTTGTTCAACTTGAGCCCAAGCTGAATAGTTAGAGGATAGATAGGCCCATTTTTTCAAGGAGTTGTGTAAGCTAGCGGCTTTTTCGTAGTGTTCTTTTGCTAAGCTATATTCTTGTCTTGCGTGGTGGTGTCTGGCTTTTTCAATTTCGCTCCAGGCCAGCATGTACGATGCGTGGTCTTGATACATGTCTTTTAACTGGGGAATTTTCGTTGCTGCTTTCTGGTAGTATTCTGAGGCGCACTGAAAATTATCGGCAGCTGCTGAATATTCCTGTAAGTCGTCTTGTGCGCGTGCGATTTTCCAGTGTGCTTCTGCCACGAGGCTGACCAGTCCCAGCTTGGTAGCTGAGTCTAATGCTTTCTTTGAGATTTCTACCGATTTTTTCAGGTGTTCAGTGTTGCCTGTTAGCTCGTATAGATGGTTGAGTAGCGTTCCGTAATTGTCTTGATAACCGTACAGACCAACAAAGGGCACTCTCACGCCCTTCAGCTGGAAATATGGCGCTTCTTGTTTTGCTATCAGTTTGAGGGCTTGCTCTTTGTACAATGCTGCTTCTTCTAGCAGTTTCCTCCTACTGTCTGGGTCTCGCTCTAGATAGCCGAGTTCAGCTTTTAGGTCAGCAAGAAAATTGTACATCGTTCCTACGTTCCAGTAAACATAGGGTTTCCATTCACTAGCATGAATTGCTCTTTTTTCGTATTCCATAGCACTTTCTAGAAGATTTCTCTTCTTGCTGACATCTGGTTCCATGCCAGACCGAGCTCCAAATATTCTGCTGAGTAGATGTAGCGTGAAGGAGACGACGTTAGGAGTGTATGAATCTTCAGCCTTCTTAAGTGCCTCGATCCCAGTCTTATTGGCCTTCTCCAACAACTCTTTTTTCTTGGCTAAGTCGGGTTCCCACTGGGCCAGATAATAGTAATGTTCTGCATGACCTCCAGGTGGGCATACTAAGCCTCCTCTAGGGGTCTCCCAAGGCACTATGCTGTAGAGGTGCTGACCTTTGTCGTAGAACCTCATTGCTTTTTCAGTTAGCTTTCTTCTTTGATCAGGGATTTCTTCCACGATAGCTTTCCAGTAGATTTTGTTCGCCATGAAATCCAGCGCAGCAGCTTGAGTGAATTTGTCACGTGTCTTCTTGTAGGTTTCTATGGTCTTATTTAGATGGTTGATGCTTTCATCGCCGCTGGTGTTGTCTCCAAACCAGAAACGAGACATTCCAACAATGGAAGTGTCGCCGATCTCTTGAGAAAGCTCGAGTAGTTTCGAAAGATGTCTCATGAGTTCTGAATTATGACGATCTTGCTCTTCGGGTTCTGCGATAAAAAACCATTCATAAATCATAAAGCACGTTACCCAAGTAAGATAGACTGAGGCAAACCGATGTTTGTCTCCAATTTCGGAAAAAACTTCACGTGCTCTTTCCCCCCACTGCAATCCTTTTTCCACAACTTCCTTCATAACTTGCCTATCCCGTTCATAGAAAATCCTGCGGAAAAAGGCTGTTAAGGGATGGAAGGAAAGTGCATCATATGTGATACCGTACTGCAGCATGTCTCCGGATTCTGAAAAGATCGCCAATGATTTGGTGGCCATCTCCAAACAGTCTGCGAGAAGTTTGTTCAGCTTCGACCGGTCTGATGTGAGCCAGCTTTCGAGGTAACTGCAGACTGATCCGCAGCGGAGTGTTCTCCCGCTTTTCTGCTCATCTGGAAGGCTTTCATAGAATCCTTGAGCTTTCTTGTATGCATCAATGGCTTGCCGTGTTCTTTCTTCGAATTCTTCTCTGCTTTCAACTTGCATTGAAGCTCGGTAAATGCAGTAGCCGATTTCTTCTTGGATCATGCCTAGTTTTGAAAAATCCTGTTCTCCAACCGTGGCCAAGCCTTGCTCATATAACTGGGCAGCCTCGACCCAACGATACTTTCCAGCTCTCTCCTTTGCTTTCTCAAGGAAACTATCTAAGCTAGAGCTTCGTGACATGATTCGCAAACCTATAGAGACACGGATCGCCTATCTTGAAAAGGTTTTCGCCATACTGGCGCATGGGCTAGGATGAGCCGACTGGAAAATAAAGTTGGTTCAATGGAGCAAATTCCGCAGAAAAAAAGATAGTTTTTTTAACATTCAGTATCTGCTGCACGTATGTTGAAAAATACCTGGGGTATAGATTTTAGACTGAAATACTTCAATATCTTGATAATTTGGGAGATCTCGAGTTTCTCGGACCGGTTGAAGTCAGCGGTTTTTGATGACGGCCTCGGAAGAGTCTGATGATTTCTGCAGAAAAAAAATATATTTTTTTTCTGTCATGCAGCAATGTGCGTATTGCATACGCAGGTCTGCTTTGCAGTTTTGATTAGGCTTACGTAATACCTCAAGACCTACCCCCTCTATATTTTCAAGCAAGACTAGTCGATTTTAGCTGTTCTGAACGGGGTTTCAGTGGGCTTAGCCTACATAGTGAGCCAAGGAAACATAACCCCAACAATCGCATGGCTAGTCATAACAGTAGGCGTCAGTGGCGGTCGGAACAAGGAAAGCATATTAAGACTTGCCATAAAGCTGGAGTGCTCTTCCATCGCCAAATGAGGCTTGTTTCATGAATTTGAGGTGTTTAAGAAAAGGTGTTCACAGGCTTTAGAACAAGGATGGCAAACCTTTTTAACAAAAAGCGCGCAGCGGGTTTCTTGGAGGAAAAAGCAAAGGTGGAGTGAGAATGTGAAACCGACAAGAGAAAAATCAATCGTGTTCAACGCATTCATGCTGATACTTGCTTTGTCTGTAGTAGCGGTTTTCCCGCCGCTGACCAGTCGGGTAGAAGCTATGGACGGTCAAGCCGAAGTCTACGTTCTCAGAATTAGCGGTGTCGGGGTTTGCGGTGTGAACAAAGCCGACGACGTCGCACAAGGCGTTATGGATGCTTGCACGCCTATAGGAAGAACAGGGAATGTACCTCAAGTACTTCTGAACTACGGAAAGAGGCCCCCATACTGCAAGACTACTTACTCAATGATCACAGATTGGGCCAGCTACGTAAACATAATTCAGAGCTATACAAACATCGTCGTCGTCAATGCGCACGGTGAGATAGTCCCGGTGCCCTCTGGGTACACTCATGAAGACTGGGTTGACAAGATCGCAGAGGCGATGTTCAAAAGAAGACTTACTTGGGTAAACATGGCTGGCTACCCCTTCTACTGGTATTGGCAACAGGGCGCGACCGACAAGACGATGTGGGGTGAGGGCGGATTTCAGAAACTCATGAAGAACATCGAACGTGAAGGAGTAAACTGCTCACTGCCGACTTCAGCCAGACCACAGATGAGCTCTTCAGCGTGGACCCAGCTCAGCAGTTGGACAGTTCTTTCTAATGCCAAGGCAGTTGACCTATACAGGCCCCTCAAGAAGTCAGACTTCCAAAACTACGCTGTGCTGCCGCTGTATACGTACGTCTACAATAGTGTTGAATATTGGGAAGGCGCTGTGATAGCGTTTGCAAAACCGGGCTCGAGACTTTCGACAAACGGGTTTGGTTACTACGTTCATCTTGGAACGAGCCAAACTTACGATGCAAGTGGGCGACCAAGCAATGGAGACCGCTACAGAGCATATGTGGCAACGGCCGCCGCAATTTGGGCGGAAGCACTGCAGGGAAAGCCGAACAGCTATGTCTACATTGACCCGGACTTTGGACGTCATCTGTCGCTGCACGTCAACCCGTTGGTGTTGGGCTCGTGGACGGATGCTGGAGGGGCGATACACGCGAGAATCGCTTTTGGAATCTACGGTACTCTGTGCAGCTCGTACAATGATGCAAACATGTTTGGCAACATTGTCGCATACGCTGGTAGCGAGTTTAGGCAAGGTGAAGGGGACTATGACAAGATAAAGATGCAGGCCCAAACTGGACTATATGGTACACAACCGATGTGCAGGAACGGCAGAGACGTAGGCATACAACCAATCACGGGAGTCCCATTCTACGATGCTGGCACAAGCTGGTTAGCCGATGGCTTCATATTTCTGTTAGGCCTCTGGGCTGAAACCGAACCCCTTGCGCTAGCACTTGGAGGTGTTAAGCTCTTCGCTGACTGGATCCAACTTGGCATAAGAGACAGTACTGCGGGTGTTAGGCAGCAAGATAGCTGGGTGTACTTCTGGTATGAGCCGCAGGCGTGCTATACTATTGTGGGCGACAAGTGGTACGGAGAGTTTGAGTCACTTGTTGTCATCGACGTTTCTGTGCAAGGTAGTTACGGCGGTGATTGGCGGGTTATTCCGATAGACTACGGTTTTCGTATGAACTCGTATTACGGAAAGGCTATCGATGTGGATGGCTGCATGTCTCTTGCGATGTGGTTTGGATCGGGGGACACGGTGACAGTGTTCTATGACGATTTTGAAGACAGCTTTGATGGTTGGACAACTGCCGACAATAATGCCGTTTCTGACTATGATTATTGGGGAATAATCAGCGATCCAGCTGAAGCCAAGCCAAGTTATGTTTGGTGCGCTACAATAGGAGACAACTCCATTTATGGAGTTCCAAACACCGAGGCGGGTAGTCCCGACAACCCAAGATACGATAGCAACATGGATACCTATCTTCGCCTTGACTTGGGGTCGTTAAAATCCCTGGCGTATCAGAACTTTACACTGAGGTTCATTATTTACCATGAACTGGAAAGTGGAGACTACCTCAATCTGAACATCTACGTTGGAGGCACAGGATGGACTACTCTGTGGACATACACTGGCAACTCGCCTGGTTTTAACTGGTGTTTCCAGAGTTTTGCAATGCCACGATGGACCACCATGCTCGAGTTCAGATTCTACAGCAATGGCGACGCATACGTAAACCACGGTGCATCCATAGACGACATCGAAATCTTGGGTAAAGTACCCAATGACGCTCCGAACACGGCGAACCTGGATGCCGGCAATACGTACGACACTGCTACCTCTATGGGAATTAGCGGAGGATATGGATATCTAAACGGCGAACTCGACCTGGAAGACTGGTACGTGTTCTATGTTCCCAGAAACTATGTGATAGTGATAAATCTGTATTCGCAGCCAAATGTGGTATTCTACGTCGAGATATGGGACAAAGGCGGCAAGGCCGAGGCGGGACCGTCTACGACTGGCGTAGGGTATTTGACATCGTCAACAGGAGACATTAGGGCTAGGATATACATCGGCCAAGGATTTGGTTCTTATTCGTTCTCGGTGAGCATCTATCGTTGGGGAAAGAAGTGAGAAATAAGAGCCACTATTCCCTTTTTTTGTCACATTTGCGCGTGCTCATGATGTGAGGTCGAACTGACGATTTGAAATTAAACCCACATTTGATTTCCATGCTATATCGTGCACATTTGTTGTTAGAGTTGACAATAGGGCTTAACAATGTTGATTGTGGCTAATTCTGATGTGAGTGTGGGTTGCTGAAGGAACAGGTTTCTTTAGGCTTAAGTAAAGAGCTAATCAGGCTTATTGACAGGCGCAGAGGAAGGGCTTCACGGTCGGCCGAAGTTGAATACCTAATCAAGCTGGGCTTAGAACACGAAAGCAGCAACGAGAACGAAAAGGTGAAATAGTGGGATTCCAGTTTAAGCCGAAACTAGCCGTAGTCCTAGCTGTTCTGAACGGTGTTTCAGTGGGCTTAGCCTACATAGTGAGCCAGGGAAAACATAACGGCAACAATCATATGGTTCGCCAGAAACAACAGGCCCATCAGCAGGACTAAACTACTGCAAAGAAAAAGAATAGCTCATCGGCTTTCTAATCGCCCGAAATGTCTATTTATGAATAAAGCGCGCGCTCTTCCGACCTTCGGAAGAAACGCTAAGAACCAACAAAGGAAACTCGAGGCGTTACATGACGCAACGCTAGAAGTGCTCTCAGTTTTGAATCGGTTGACTCAACACATTTGCGAGGTCTAAGTTTGCGACATTTAAGTTACGGGTTCTGATTTCATCAGGATAGGTTGCAGCTGGATCGGAGTCGATTGTCACTCTGGTAGAAGGTTTAAAGGATCTCGACCACGTCTCTTTTCTCTTTGCATGTCCAATCTTAGATTCTCGAATATTCCGTTAATGGTACCAGGCTTCGCGAAATAGTTACGAATGGAGAACCATTCGCCTTTTTCTTTTCTCTCCATATTTTCCTGCCAGATCTTAGAGTCCAGAGTTTCGACTACGTAGTCAAATATCCCTCGGAAGATCTCGTCAAAACGAGGTTCGATCCTAAGGAGGATTTCTCTGCTTGGACAACTGTCTCCATACTTGTCTCTTACTAAATAGCCTGCCATTGCTAGAAGCGTCAGATTTGCGTGTTTTAGGAATTCTTTTCGTTTTAGTTTATCGGCCTCTTGAGAATTCAGTGAAGCAAAGTTATTTTTCTCGGCTTCTTTATATTTTCTCTTAAATTTCCTGATTTCTTCATCAATTCTGCTCAGAAACTGTGATGGTAGCAGTAGGTCTTCAGCAATTGTTGATGAATTGAATATGTCATCATAAAAACCGCCCTCGCTTTTGTAGACGAAAATCTTTGATTTTGAAGATTTGGCTTCATGTGGTCTAAATTTCTTGAAAGAAAGGTAAGCTTGTCCTGCAGTGTCATTAGAAATCATTCGATATTTCTTTTGCGCCTTGAACCGTCTTTTCGTTGGTGTACTTAACGATGCCCACTCTTTTCGTTTCGTTTCATAAAACCAAGGTGGGGAAAGATTTGCAAACATATTCTTAAGACCAACTTGAACAGCGTCGTTCGAAAGAAGGTCTCTAGTTGTGATAGGGTTCTGTCTGTTATTATTCATCGCCACCTTGTTCGGCAAATCCCCGCTGGCTTTTGTGATTTTTACTACCAACTTGACATTTTCATCAACCTGAGCTATTCTTTCATAAAGGACACTTGCGGTCTGCACTCCGTTCACTATTTGGAGATTTTTGACGAAGAGTTTGTTAGGAGTTCTTAATTCAAACATATCACAAGTGATGCTCAGCCCGTTGTTATAGTACCAAAAATTCTCTTTTTCCCTTGGTTGGTCTAAGGTATTCTTGATGCTTTCAGCGACACTAGTCTTCGTCCCCAAATAGTAGCGAACATTCCTGTGAAAAATGGCCAGTTTATAATCTCGGCGTAGTTTGGCAATTTCTTTTGCAAAAACACTTGCAATTATCGCAGGGTAGGGTGAGGGTACATCAAAATGTTCGTTCGGAACAAGATTTAGATCCACGTCGGGACCTTTTTCCGCTTGTACACTAAGATTTTCTTCGTACTTTTCTTTGAGGGTTGTTAATTTCCATAGGTCGAGTTCGTGATTGAGTCTTGGTGGAGTTCGATTAAATTGATCGACTTCCTCCTGAGCCCCTGGCTTTAGCTCACCAAAAATTACGAATATCATTTTAACAATATACCCTTGGCTGACTTTATCCTTATAAATACTCGCAGCATCGATAACCGCCTGTTTGACTCCTGAGCCGGGATTTTCGAGCCATGGAATTGCTGAGGTGAATTCTGTTATTTTTCCCCTATCTGCTCTTTTCCGCCCTGTCTTCGAATATGTTCCCTGCACTATGTAGACGCATCTTTCAACATCATCGTGCCAAAACGCGTCTATGCCTTTCTCGTTCTTCCCCGCTATTTCGCATGCCTCTTCGATTTCATCGCCAGAAAGCTCAAAATTTTGTGCAATGCACCAATGAACAAAAGCGTCACCTAAGTTTGCGTAGCCAAAATCATCTTTGATACGTTCAACTTCTTGTCCAACAGATTGAATGAAATCTCGGGTCTCCATATTGGTCAGTAGCCATTTAGAAGTTCTTCGTATAACTTTTTCCTAGAGCTCTGATGGTGAGTTGCTCCAACATGTTTGTTTCATTAAACACAATCCTGTTATCATGCGGAAAAGTAATCTGTTGGATCTTTGTTTGATATTACAGAGCTTGCGCGCTACAGCCGCAATAGCAGGACTAAGCTACCACAAAAAAGAACAGCCTCGCGCGCAAATAACCTGCGAGCTCTTACTTGACTGTCAGAAGACCTTCAATGTCTGCTTATCATCTATTGCCTCAATTTCGTTACTGAACGTTTCGAGCAGCAGATCGTGGGCCTTGCTTGCGCCCTTCATTCCACCAAGCGCTGAAAGTGGAGATGCTTTTGTGCTCCAATTGAAGGATTTGAGTGGCACAAGCAAGGGCTTCAAGACTTCCACATCTCTAAAATTATATCCTTGCTTAAGGCATGTCTGGAATACGTCTCTAGCAAGCCAATGTAGGGAATATACGCCTAGTGCTTTCAGGAGCATGTAATCTTTGCTTGTTTTCTTCTCGAATGCTTCAGGAATCAAGTCTTCTATGACGGTCCAATAAGCTTCCAAAAACCTCAACTTGTCATCATTGCCCAGTTTTGAGAAGTCTTTGTCAAAAAATAGCATTTGAAGAGAAGAAACAAAGGAGTTCAACTGAATCGGCTTTCCGCTGTCTCTTTTGCCGCTTACATTGATCTTGCCTTTCAGTGGAGAACCTTCTTCGGAATTCAGAGTGATCCCGATCCTTACGCCATTTATTCTCCAGTTCTCTTTTTCAATTATTGAGAGTCCTTGAATGCCACTATTCTTAATTCTGTAGAGGAGCGCATCCTTCAACGAGGGGCTTATGCCCTTTTGGGTCTTATTAACGATGAAAAAAATCGTCCTTTCGATGTCTTCAGAAGAGAATCCGTTCTCATTTTGAATTATCTCGCTGGCAATTTTCCCCGTAGCCGCCGCGGAGTCAATAAAGACGACCGGAAATTCATAATCCATCAAATCCGAGAAAAGCGATGGATCTACATTCTTAGAAAAAATGAACTTCTCCCTTATCTTGCCAAAGCCGCCGATTCTATGTTGACCGTCTATTATCCAAATGGATCCTTTCTTTCTAGGTATCTTAAGTAGACCAAAATCGCCGTCTTGCGATTCAAACTCAGTTTTTCTTAGGCTAACGAGCAGTGCAGGCATCACGGCTAATGGGCATTTTGCTAAATATTCGACCAATTCCGAGGTTCTTTCTTCATATTGCTCACGCTGATAGCCTTCAAGCTCTTCTTCCTTAAACTTGTCCAATTCATAAAGGTCCAAAATATCGTTTACTTTCATCTTGCCGATGTACATCTCTATTCTCTTTTGAGTGAGTTTGATGACGTTTACGTCAATCGAGCTGTCTTGATTTCTTGCGTCCTCTGCCATTCTAGCAAGCAGCTGTAGTCGCTTATCTCCTTGGATTTTTTCAGGAAAGAACAGATCTGGGTTATTCCAGCATTTCTCACAAACGCGCTTATTTCCATTTTCGACCAAATGCATTTTACCCTTAGTTTCATACCCGCAACATGAACATATCATTGGGCCGCCTCCATTGGTCTCATAAACTCCTCAAATGCTTCGTCGAAAGTGTTGCATTTCTCGACTTTGACTTTCAACATTCCCTCGTATGGTGGGAAGGCCCCACCTGAGCCTATGACTCTTCGTGCTCTTTGGACGGCATTGAGTCTAGTTGTGTCCCAACCTAATGCCACATACGTGTTCTTTGACAGGGTATTTGTTGGCTGAAATCGCATGGGATAAGAGACTGCACCCCAGCTAAGTGTGTCTTTGATTCTGTTGAAAAGATCTTGTGGACTATCTGTGAAATTGTAGAGCGTGTATACCAAGATGTTTCTGCCATCGATCCCTTGTGCCTTAAGAAGGTCTATTGCTTTCTTCACGTAACGTCCCATACTAGGATAGTCATACGAGATTCTTACAAACCTGTCAATCTTGACTTCAGAAATTCTTTTTGCGATTCTCTCTGTGATTAGCCTAGCATCTAATCCCTGGTTGAAGTCAACTCTGAGGTCAAGTTCTTCGATTTCATCCAAAACGTTCTCCCATCCAGAGCTTGCAAGGAAATTGTTGTCGAAAAGAATGACTCTTTTGTGTCCTGGCCAGATCAAATGCTTGATGCTATTTTTCTCCGCATTTATTGTGCCTTCAATACGCGGTACGGCGCAGAACGTGCACGCCCTTACACATCCTCGAGAAGAGAAAATTATGCTTGCACTTGCTTTCTTGTTCCATTGTGGAACCAGACTATAATCCGGAAGGAGGTTCTCAGCATTCGTGAATATTCCCCTAAAAATGTGACTAGGATTTGCTCCGCTAAGTGATGCATGCTCTGGCATCAGCGAGGCATACAATCCTCCAAGCCAAAGTTCAGCTTTTGGGAACATACTCATATAATAACGTACTGCTTCCCAAACGGGTTTCCAAGCCCACGTGAAAAGACTCGTCACGTATATTATGTTAGGCTCTTGAGAAACAGCAACGTTTATTCCTCTGACCAGTTCTGTGGTGTCCCCCAAGCCTTTATGATATGATGAAAGCTTCAGAAGCCCTAGTGGTGGATATTTAGTGTAGTATTTTGGTTCCACGAGCAGAACATGCTTCGAGGTCACGATCTGGCGGTTTCCTTTGTTTGCTTTCAGCGATCGTGAAGCATCTTTGCGGGTAATCGTCTTAAGGTTTTTTCACACTTTTTTGACAAAGTCAGTTCTCAATACTACTTTTCAATCCTTGGGTGTGTGAAAAAGCTCCAAAACAATTTCAGTGCATGCACACAAAATTGTGGAAAGGGTACGCTCAATGCCGTCGTTACCGTAAACCTGGCCAATGGTCCTTGATGTAAAGAGTAGCCTCACTTATGTCAAGAGGCTGGCAGGAGTTTCCTGAGCGTATGAAAAATTCAGTCTTTCCTTCATGTTCTAAGTAGACTGGGCGGGGTGATTTCTTAACTTGTACAATTGCAACATCCTTTTCTTTAACCTTCTCAAACTTGATGCTGACATAGGGTCTGTTGATTTTTCCCAAGTAGGTGTTTATTGTGTTTGTAAGATGGAGTTCGAAGTTGTCAAGATCGCCTCTCAGTTGAGCAAGGTCATTGGATAATCCGAGTATTTTCTTATCATTGTCCACACCAATCAACACGACGCCTCCATTAGAATTCATAAGGGATGAAATTGTTTTTGCCACGACTATTCCCATCAGTTTACTCGGTTGCTTCTTCTTGAAATCCCATATCAGAGATGACTTAAATTCCACTGATTCATTCTCACCGCTCTTTATCAAATCGCTGACAGAAAGACCGACTATGTCCTCAAAAGCCTGAGGTTTCGGCAGGTTCTTTGCGATTTTGCCAAACGTACGCAAAAGTTCACTTTCAAGCTTCTTGCCATACGAACCATATTCGCCGCTAAAAACCTTCGCTTTCAAGAGAGCTATGCCTCCAGTTGCATATTCCTCTGCAATGGAATAGATCTTCTGTTCGTCTAACAGAACGTTGAGATCTCCAGTTTCGGAAATTGCGATAGCTCTAATGAGAGCGCGCTCTTCATCAGACAGATATTCCTCTCTGAAATAGCCTTCCTTATTCTTGAGTTCTATTCTTCCACCCTCATGATAGCCTACAACCATAGCGGCCAAGAAGATCTCCTTGTTTTGACAATTCGCGAATGGGCTATCCTTCTCTTTGAGTCTACTGAAGTCGTCGGCGTCCTTTTTATCGATATAGATTCGGTCGACTTTCTTTTCTTCTGTCAATCGATCAGCTCCACCTTGGCTAGGTTTCCTCTTTCTTTCTCAATGACGTTGATTAAGTAAGTTTTGCCAACTCTTTCAGAAAGTTCTTTCCTTACTTCTGGTGAATATTCTTTTTCTGTGACAAGCAATGTGACTTGCTTATCCTGGAGGTAAGCAGGAAGTTTTCTAGCAATATTTCGGCTTGGTTCTGTGGAAATTCTGGCAAGCGGAGTATCAATGATTATAGGAACTTCAAATCCAGAAACACTGTTCAATGCAGCCATAAAAGACAAAGCGCATACTTGCCTTTCACCTGCAGAGAGAGTCCCCAAACCCTCCCTTCCAGAAACATGGGGGACAGAAACATTATAGTTGTCATCAATGCACACCCCCTTGTACGTATCAGTTTTCCAAATCAGTGCAAGGAATTGCTGACTAGTCTTTCTCTCTATTTCCTCTTTCACTTTCTTCATTATAGAGTCTCTAACCTCTTGGGCGCTCTTAATGCCTTCATCACAGAACGCCAACAGATCCAGTAATGAACTATGCTTTGCTTCTTTTTTCAGTTCTTGGTTCAGCTCAATAGTACATGCTCTGATTATGTTTTTGCGGCGTTCTATCAGTTGCTCCTTCTTTGCGATTTCCCCAATGAGTCGGTCCTTCTCCTTTGCATACTTCTCTCTTTCCCTTCCCCACAGTTTTATATTCTCAACATTACTTTCCCCAATTTCTTTGTCGATCTTTCTCAGTCGCTTCTCTTTTTCCTCCTTCGATTCAAGAGTTTTATTCAGTTTCTTGCCTAAGCCGACTATATCATCAGGAAAGTTGACTATGCTTTCCATCATCTTTTGGATGTGAACATTAGATTCAATGAGTTCGTTACTTTTCTCTGAGAGTTCGCTGGCTTCCAGATAAGATTCAACTTTCTTTCGACGGGCAGCTGAATACTCATCTTTACCTGTTATATCGCTATCACAAATACAATTTCCTTTCTTCAGTAAGTTTTCTATGAATATTCTCTGGTAAAGTGGGGGTATTAGTCCTGCTTCTCTTCGCCCATCAATCATGCTTTTAGTTTTCTGCAAAGCACCGTAGGCAAAAACGACAGGCATGGCTCTGTGCAATAGTTTCAACTTGTCTTCTTCAATCTCTGCCATCTGATCGCGAAGGCCTGTGAGATCTCGATCTAGTTCAGATCTTTCGTCCTCAAGTCTCTGGATATGCTCTAAGGAGGAATTCTTTAGTTTCTCACCAAATTCCTCCTCCAATCTTTCAGCTTCATTCTTCTTTTGCAGCAGGATTTGAAGTTCTCCTTGGTCGACCTCCAAAGAGCGAGCATGAATCTGTATCATCTGCCTTTTTTCCTCAGCCTTCGGACTAAATCCCCGTGCTTCTTTCAAAAAACTACCTTTTCTTGCGCCAAGATGTTCAATCAGTTTTTCGAACAGTTCTAACTGTGAGATCTGAAAGACAGCACTCCTGATATCCCTGCTAGTGCTCTCCTTGAAGTAGTCATCCATTCTTTCGCCATCGAAGAAAAAATACTCCTCTATAGAAGGTGGGATCAAGTTATTGATGATGTACTGTGCGTCATCCCCGTGAATTTGGGGTGTCCACTCCCTACCCACTTGCCTCATAACAGTAAGAGAATGAGGAGATTGAACTTCGACCAAGCTTCCATCCTCTCCTTCTTTGTAATGAGCCGTGCGAGTTACAAGCATCTTCTTGCCGTCGCTTTGTGTGAATTGGAGCTCAACTTTTACTTCAAAGAGATTTTCGCTCTTTTTCTCTAAAGCAGTAGTGTTCACAAGAGGAAGACCTTTGTATTTGCTATCCACATGAAGTTCTTCTCCGAAGAGACACCAAGTTATTGCATTAACAAGATTTGTCTTACCTGCGCCATTTGCGCCTTGAATTACAGTAAAGTTCTTGGTGGGCGATCTCGCAAATTCAACCTTTGCATCAAGATACTGACGAAAATTCTTCATATGCACATAGTCAAGTTGCATCATCTATCCTCCTTTCGCTTACGCGCCTCCGCAAGGTTCATAATTATTCTATCATAATCCTTGGCGTAAAGAGGGTACTTATCTGCAAAGTTCTTCAATTCAACATTCAAAAGGGCTTTAAGCAAGTCCTTTATGTCCTTTGGAAACTTACTATCTTCAATAGTTTCCAAGATTCTCCTATTGACGGTCGACAATTTTATCACCTACGATATTCCATACAACGCTTCGACATTCTGCATTATCTTCAAACATTCTGAAGCGTTTTGGGAAGAATGCGCAAAGTCTCTGTATCGTTGCAGCTCTTTAGCGATAATTTTTCTTTCGAGGTCTCCAAGCTCTTGCGAAGTCGTCAGTCTAAGTACTGGTTCCACGATAATGTCGTGAATAACCGCATTCTCTTTTCCTGGATATTTCCTAAGCACACGTCCTCTTCTTTGGATATACTCTCTTGGGTTTCCGGAATTATCGAGCATAATCGCAAGGCGGGCAGGAGGCACATCAACACCTTCATCAAGGCACCTCATTGAAACCAAGGCCCGATATACACCTTCAGAGAATTGTTTGATAAGAAAATCCCTTTCGGACAACCCATCAAATCTGTCTTCTGGCTTTGTCCCTTCAATTTCTGTGAACTTGTGCTGAATAATGTTTCTTTGGTTGAGAATCTCCTGGACAGGACGAATCTGTTTAGGTGAGCAATAAACTAAACAATGCTTTATTTCATCAAGCTCATCTAGGATTTCCTGAAAAACAACCAGTTTGTTAATTGCATTCCGAATTATTTTCTGCCTCTTTATGCAGAGTAGCGTAAATATCTCGTCTTTTTCATCTTCATCCTTTGAGCGATAATATGCTCTGGCTATCTTACGACTTTCTTCTTCGTATCTTTCCATTTCTTGAGGTGTGAGAGAGGTGAAGTGAGGTTTGTAGATGTATGGGGTCAAATATCCTGCATCGATTGCAGCTTTCAACGAGAACTCAAACACCACATCCCCAAAATAGCTAAAGATCTTGTCGGTTCCTTCGAAGTCAAACCATCTTTTCGGTGTGGCGCTTAAGCCCAATCTGTAGTCATACTCTCGTATTAGTCCATTTCTTCTTTCAGGGGCACCTATCCCATGAACTTCATCGACTATCAATAGAAACTTCAGTTCGGGCGCTCGTTTCTTGCTTTTCTTGATTATGCTCATAAAATCAGCACTAGAAAAGGTGTTATGCGTGGTAAGCACAATAAGTCTATCAGTTATGCCATTCTCGACATCGATAATTCTGTCTACCAGTTTGTCTCTCCATCCAGCCTTGCTACTGTCAGCAAGTAATTTTTGACTCTTAATGGCAAGTTTATCGAATTCTCTTATCCACTGATCGCTCAAATGAATGAAAGGACTACTTATGACTACTATCCCCTTACTTTCCATTTCAAGTGTCTTTTTAAGACAGCTCAAAGCCGCAATGGTTTTCCCTGTTCCTGTAGCCATCTCAAGAATGCCTCTTTTCTCGCTGTTAAGCCAGTTTTGAACAGCTTCTAATTGGTAGTCTCTAAGCTCAACTGTCCTGACTTGTTTACTGTCTTCAACCCATCTTTCTAGGTTCAACTCCTCAATGTTGCTCGGAGCGATCTCAATGAGCTTCTCCTTGATTGCCTCAGGTATATCTACAACTTTTGTTCTGTTTGCGCGGCCTTTCCAGAATCTGTTAAATCTCGAGAAATCTGCAGCAAAATACCCCTTTTCGGCTTCAATCCAGCTTCTGAAAACCTTGAACTCTTCAATGTTATCTTCCCACGCGGTTGCAGACTCGTTTACTGAGCCGCTAAAGGAGATGAGGTTTCCATCTTCGTCTTCAAATATCCCTACTTTCTGATGAAAAATACCTTGCCTTAAAGCAGTATCATAATCTATAGGTAGTCCGTACTTGTCTGTCACGATCGCAACTTTTAGGTTCAGTTGGTTTTTTGCCACAAGCCAAGCCAAAGCTCTGATATGGTCCCTTACAAATTCCTCTTCAATTTGCTCCAGTTCCTCAAGCATCATTTCCGCTATGACTTTCTCTGGATCCTCAAGTCCTTCTCTTATCGCGTCTACATCATGTTTCTCTAGTCTAGCACCGACAATCAATTTCATATTGCCTTCATTCTTGGCGAAAGTAGACATGCCCTTTGCTGCAACTGCAAGAGCACTAGATGAGAAGAACCCGGCTAATCGGTAATATTTTTTTGCTTTTGAAAGAACTGGAATGTAGAAGTCATGAAGTATATCGTCCTCTTCTGAGTCATAATCATGTTTCAATTCCAAGTCAAGGAAGCTCACTTGTCTCACCGAAGGGTTCTGGCGATCAAGGTTGACCCCGTAGCAGCGGCTTCTGCTCTATCAGATATTAGAAGGTTTCCAATAAGAGTTTCTCTAAAATGTAACTGCATCATTCAACCTCTAACAAACCATTGACGGGAACCTGAAGCGACACTGTTAGCTTTCCCAACTGATGCACCATGCAATAGTAATGTGGATTAAGCATAGAAATACATTGTGTCGTAATACTTTGGATGGTTTCTAATGATTACAAATCAATAGCAGACGCGCGCGCAAGAAACTTGCTTTCCGTGAGTCAGAGGTTGATTAGAAGAATACATACAATCTTCATTATATTTTTTCCTTATTTCCTTAGTATTTCTTTTACCAATCACTAAGATTCTAAGAAAAGAAAATAATGACTACTCTTCGCAAACGACTATTATACTTAAGTTAGCGGTATCCCGGTGTGCCCTCACTAAAGAAAAGCAAAATCCTCTATTCTTGCACTTTCTTAGCGTAAAGCATGAAATGGTTAGACGCAACTAGGTCTCTTGAAGAAGCAAATCTTCGTGGTCTACTCAACCCAAGCAGAGAAAAAGCTGAAATGAGCCTCGAAGCCTTCGAAGAAAACTTAGACGCTCTGTGTTCAGACAAAATCCAAGTCTTCTTCTGCTTCCCAAGTTTCCTCACAGTCAGAGCACATATCTACAGCCTTTACGTAACATGAGTCACAGACAAGCCTCTCGCACTCAACAAAAATAAAGCCGAGTAGCCTCCCTACCACAAAACCACACGCTTAGTCACCACTAGTCCTTCAATTATGTTCGTTTTCCATAACCAGCGAAGTAAGCAACTATACCCACATGGTGAAGGAGAACGTTATTCTTATAAGTTTTGACACCCAAAATAGATAATATGACACCCAAAATGGATAGATTGTTCGGCTCGAAAACCCGAGTTTCTCTACTGTCCAAACTTATGATGAACCCAGACAAGAGTTTCTACATACGAGAACTTTCCAAAGAATTGAACATACCATATGGCATGCTCTACAAAGAAGAAAAGAACCTTGTCTCTCTAGGTATCATAAACGAAGAGAAAAAAGGCAAAATCACACTAGTCACTGTAAACAAGAACCTCCCATACCTCGCAGAACTAAAAAACTTAATGATAAAAACCGTAGGCCTAAGCGACCTGTTAAAAACAGCACTCTCTAAACTGAAAGATATACAACACGCACTCATCTACGGTTCCTTCGCAAGCGGCGACACACCTGAGTCTAGCGACATCGACCTCTTAATCATAGGAGGAACCGACGAAGAGAAAATCCTCAAATTAACAGGTCAAATTGAAAAAGAAATCGGAAGAGAAATCAACCACACACTCTGGAGTGAAAAAGAGTTCATCAAAAGAATCAAAAACAGACATCACCTTCTAAAAGAAATCGCAAGCAGACCAATAATCACGCTAGTAGGTGACGAAAATGAGTTTAAAAGAACTGTTACGAAGTAGAGTCATAAGAAGAATAAAAACAGACCATGATGTAAAATGCAGCTTCCACTCGAGTTAGTTGTGGTGATGAAAATAAGAACAGAAAAAGACACACAAGAGTTAACATATCAATAAACGTCAAGCCTTAAAATAAAGGGAATTGCAGGGCATATCATCAAGATTATATAGGCAACGTACTTAAAAGCCCAGAGTTACCTATATATCGGCAAAACCAGTAATTCATAAGCCTTACCGATATATCGCGGATGAATACCATGAAACAGAGAGGCAAAATTCGAGAACGCGTAATAAGGATACTCCTAAACGAGCCAAGGGGCACGCTCACAATGTACAGGATCTCCAAAGAGGCCAAATGCTCTTTTCCATGGGTTCATGAATTCCTACGAAAACTCCAAACAAAGGGGCTCATAAACAAGACAAAAGTGAAAGACTACACAGGTCTTTTAAAATATTGGCTAGAAGTCAAAACAAAAGCCGACAAGAAAGAATACATGCACAGAGACCCACTCAACCTGCTCAAACAAACCAGCTTACAATATGCCCTAACAACCTATCAGGCCGAAAACATCGTTCAACATTATCTTTTTCCTTCACGCGTCGACCTATACGTTAGAGAAAAAGACGCAGAACAATGGCACGAACTCATATCAAAAGAAGGCCTTGTCGGAAAAGGCAACCTGAGACTGCTCATAGGGGATGAGCACGTGTTCTACGGCTCGTTTGAACAAAGAGGACTGAACATCGTCTCACTTCCACAGCTTATAGCCGACTTATTTGAAGAAGGCGGTGTCTGCGTGACAGCAGCCGAAAAACTACTCGAAAAGGTCCTAAAAGACATTGTACGAACCAAATGAAATACAGATTTCCGAAAGGTATCTAGAAAAAGTCTTCAAACTAATTAAAGGAAACATCTGCCTCTTAGGAGGCTGGGCAACCTACCACATTGTAAACAAAAACTTCGAGAAGACTACGGGCAGAAAATACATCGGATCAAGAGACATCGACATAGGCTTCCACGTAGACAAGAACTGGTCAGAAGAACAACTAGAGAAATCGGAATTTTGCGTTGCCATTAAGCAAATTGAAAACATGGGGTTCAGATCCGTAAGCTTCAGGCTTATCAAGGACTTCAACCTAGAAACTGGAAGAGAATTGACACCAACAGAGTCCAGTAAACTTCCACAATATCAAATCTTCAACCTCTTCGTGGACCCTGTTGTAGACTACATACATCCAAAAATTAGGCCTGTGTTAGGCTTTGTTCCCATCGACGAGCCCCTTCTCTCCTTGGTTTTCACCAAAAGACTCTGCACAACAGCCAGCCTATTCGGAACAAACATCCTACTACCAAAAACACACGTGCTATTAGCAATGAAACTCAACTCCGTTATCAGCCGCGACCAAGAACACAAAAAAATAAAAGACATAGCCGACATCTACGCCCTCCTCTGGCACTCCGACACGAAAATCACCCAGCTCAAGAACCAACTCCTCTCCATCTACCCAGAAGAAAAAACAAGAAAAACAACACGAGACTTCACTAAAGAAGAAATCGACAGAGTCTCCACAGCCATTGGGGTGGGCACACGTGAAATCATGAGAGTGCTAGCCGAGTTAAGATAACTTTAAGGCAAGCTGGGACCGACACGACCGACTTTCCACCCGAAGCCCAAATTGTACACACATGTGCTTCAACTTGGCTAACTTAACGTTCCACTTAAGAACAGTTGCTTCTACTACAATTCTTTGTTTAATGTGGACCGCGTGTCTTCATCTCCTTTAAGTGACACAATCAAACGAACAAGCGACTTACTCCGACTAGGCGCTTCAAGTCATGTAACAGAATACGAAAACCGCTTCCAATCCCTGCGGGCCCTACACGAACGCCTACTCTCAGACTTCATCATCTCAGACTTCAACCATGAACAAGCATACATAACAGCAAAGAGTCAAGAAGATAAACCCCAGCAAAGGAGAATTGAAAGTCAATAATGAAAACAGCGCCAGGGGAATAGGTTTGCATCTCGGTTTAAATTCTCGGCGAATTTTCTGGTTTCAAGGTTTGGCAATAAAAAATATATAGGTAGCCAAGTGAAATTCCAGCTTTGTTCAGAAGGTGGCATAACAGAGGAGGCAAAAATGATCAGGTATATTATCGTAAGCGTCGTCGGTGGAATCCTTTTTGGCGCAATGGACGCTTTGATCAACGCTAATCCTCTAGCCCAAAGACTCTACGAGACCTACAAGCCAATTGCAAAAAAATCCATAAACATGCCAGCAGGAGTTGTGATCGACCTTGTTTACGGATTTGTCACTGCAGGAGTATTCCTACTTCTCTACAAAAGTCTACCCGGTGAAGTGGGGTTAGTGAAAGGAATAACCTTCGCCTTCTTGGTGTGGTTCTTTCGTGTTGTAATGTCTGTGGCCTCCGAATGGATGACTACCAATGCACCTAACAACGCTTTGATTTATAAGCTCCTCACAGGACTCGCGGAAATGCTTGTACTTGGAAGTCTCTATGGACTGACATTAGAACCTTTAACATGAAAAGTGTTACAGCGCAAAATTACTCATTTGTTTTCGTAAATTCTAAATCTCGGCTGCAATATATAGATACAAAGAAAGGAGAGGAAAGCATGGTCAACAAAAAACTCGCAATGTCAGCTTTGCTGATTACAATGTTAGCTGTATTATCAGTGCTTTCGTGTCCAAGTGCAATTGGCAGCAGTATTCATCCTTACGTGATAGTTGTTGCGTTGCAAGAAAAGGATGCATGGAGCCCTGTTATAGCAAGGTTGCGGTATTACCACCCTGAAGCCACAGTATTGACCCTGCCAAAGGACATACAGAAGGTTGTCATGGACGTTGAAAGACAAGTTAGGTTCTTAATGATGGACGGCAGCCTTAAATCATATCTATTCTATGCATATTACTTCTGGTACGTTCGAAGTATCCCAATTCCGCCAGGCTACGTCGCTTCTGGAAATTCCCAACAAATGAACGCTATAATATATCTAGACAAACACAAAGCAGAGATAATACGCCTGTTCCATGACTGGTTTGAAAAAGAACTTGGATATCAACCTCACTACATTGCGTTGATTGGAGACATCAAGACAAGAAGGTCTGATTGGTCAAGTGCCTTAGGAATAACTACTTGGTGGGATCCCAACCTTGCATACCCTGCAGACGCATGGCCAAACTCAATAAACGCACAGCAAGTACCCGTACCATACTTGCCTTTCGTGATTGACGAATGCCTAGCATGGTATGGATACGCCGTCGGCAGAATAACTGGTCTCACAGTCGATGACGCTGTGGCATTAGTTAACCGCGCCGGAACATACAACGAGTGGGTCGCTGCCAATCCCGCCAAGGCAAACCGCTTCTTGACATCCTATACTGTTGGTGCCTACAACTACTATGCCCAAATGCCGACCATTCTAACAAATGCAGGGTTTGACACCACAGAAAACTCGTATGCTCCAGAAGGCCCCCTATATCCAACATGGGCTAACGTGAAGGCAACGCTTGACCAAGGAGTGGGATTTTGGCAACTAACATGCCACGGAAATTTCATGACAGGCACAGGAGGACCTGGCACTGGTTTAATTACATTCGTTTATCCGTGGTCAACTAGCGATTACTACGACGTAAAGATTGGCGGCGAAACCCCAAGAATGGGCTGGTCAGGCAGAATCTGGGACTTCATAAACAATGACTATACAGAAGATAAAACTTCCACAACTCTAGACGATATGCCTGCATTAGATCATACAATAGTACATGTTAGCGCATGCATGACAGGCGCTTCTGAGATGCCGTTGCAGATGGTTGGCAAAGGAGCAGTAGCTGTAATCATGGGCATCACCACCCAAGAAGTCTGCCAGTCTGATGGCAATGCAGCATACTACTGGAATGCATTGACTCATGTAAACCGCGAAACTAGCAAACAATTCTCATTAGGTGAAGCTATGGCCTATGCCAACGACAATACCCATGTGTTACACTACTACTATGCAGTATCGGGAGGGATGACCCATTGGAACACAATGTACTTAATTGGTGACCCCGCATTGGTACCGTATGTACCACATGTTGAGGGATACCCTCAACCGCTAGACCCTCCTGGTAACAACCCAGGAGCTTACGGCGGTGGATTCAAACAAACCAGTGAATATTATGTTCCAATGGCCCTGGAAGCACCGAATGGAACCATCACCGTAACCAACACTGGCCATTATCTAAGCTACCACCTGAAACAAGAAATCCCAAGTTAAATCCAACCAACCAAACCCCTTTTTTTTATTATAGACCTTACTCAAGTCTGACGCGTAAGACTGGCAGGTCATTTTTTACAAGTGCTTTCTTCTACTCCATTTAGATTAACACTGCGTTTTGTAGACAACAACATATTCACAAATGTAATCGTTTCTGCGATTCTATTGAAAACAAGGTGAAACTTCACAGAGTAGGAAAGGTCAAGCTACTCAACTTACCATATATAGAATATTCAAAGTCATTTCTTTGCAGAGTATTCGCTTCTCACTGTAATAAGCGAAAAGTCATTTATACATCTAAAACAACGATAGTTTGATCAGTGTGCCCACGTTGACGAAACCGAATGAAGAGTATTTTCCATTCATTACAAGAGATGCACAAATCATTGAAACATTGCTTCCAAACGCACCATACAGAGTAGCCCATAACACAACAGATGGTCTGCGTCTTAGCGTCAACAAGGAAACCTGTGAACTTCTCGAGCTTTGCGATGGAACCATCAACATAAGAAAAATAGCCAAATGTATCTTGCCCAAACATCCTGAAGAGAACGACATAACAATGCTCGAAAAAGTATCGGCTGCTTTGACCCAGCTGAAACAGTTTGGAATAGTAGAGTTTCTTGATTACCCATCGCTAAGACGAGGAATGATAATAAGCCGAAGTGCGCTTTCGTATCCATTAAGAGAAGTTTTCATGGAAATTACACATCGATGTAATTTGAAATGTCCACATTGTTATGGAGATTTTGGGGCGGCAAAAAAACCAGAGCTATCCACTAATGAATGGAAAAAGGTAATCGATGAGCTCGCTTCCTTAAATGTGTTGGAAATTATTCTTTCAGGCGGAGAACCTCTTCTACTTCAGGATTTCTTTGAAATTGTTCGTTATATTCGTGACAAGCCAATGTCTGTTGTTGTGGCGACAAACGGGACGCTGATTGATGAAGCTGTGGCAAATGAGCTTAAAACACTAAAAGTTAGAAGCGTTAGAATTAGTCTTGATGGCGCCTTCCCGGAAACGCATGACAATTTTAGGGGTGTAGCAGGCACATACGACAAGGTGTTGAAGGCAATTCAACTTCTGAGAGAAAGAAACATACATATTCGAGTAAACGTCTGCCTTACAAAAAATAACTTCACTGAACTACCTCAAATGCTGCAATTGATACAAAAACTGGGTGTAGACGAACACCGTTTCTTTGTAGTATACTTTACGGGAAGAAAGAGAAAGAACAAAGATATTTGCTTCTCGCCAAATGACCATAAAGAACTAGAATTCATAGAGAAAACGGTTGGGACATCCACAATCTCACCGGACGAAAACACTAATTCCTTGACACAGACGGAAAAAAACTGCGGCGTAGGCAAAAATCACCTTGTGATTGACCCTAATGGCAACGTCATTCCATGCCTAGTCTTTGATAGGGAAAAGTTTGTTCTCGGGAAGACACCAGAGCTTTCGATCAAAAAGATATGGGAAAATTCGTCAGTTCTGAATGCGCTGAGGTCAGTGAATGCCCAAAACATACCGAAATGTTGTAGCTGTAGATATCTTAAAACCTGCCTAGGTGGTTGCAGAGCTCGAGCATACACACTTCTAGGAGACATCCAAATGCATGACCAATTCTCATGTACAACACTGGACATCCTCGGAAAAAGGAAATCAATAATGTAAAAACACAAACAGGCGTACTTTCCGTAAAGAGTTATCAAAAATTTTATAAGCTGAACAGACGTAACAAAAAAAGATTTAACCCGAAAAAGATGAGCTGATATGAAGTTCGAAATCCTTGTTGAAAAGATCGAGGAAGTCAGTCCAAAGCATCCGCCATGCGGTGGAATAAGGAAGTCAGTTCTCATCAAGATTCCAATGTAGCAAACAAAAACATGACTTTCGCTCCTCTCTTTTTTTCTAATATTGACCCTTAAAAGCGAGGGTCTAAAGGGTAAACTGTTTAGACACAGCAATATGCTTTCCAATATAAAAGAATTTGTTAGCGTAGGGTCAATGAGGTTTTCGGCAAGCCTTCATACGGACTTTTCTTTTACCGCTGGCACAGTAGTCAAAGCTCATGATATAGCGTCTTTCGCCAATTTCTTTAATTCAAACGTAAATTTAAAATACCAAAGAGGAATAACCAAAGTAATCTGCGCATACTGTAAATGAACATATGTTTCACGAAATGTGAAAACGATGAATACGCAGAGAAAAAAAATAAACGACGCATTTGCGGCTACAATGGACCCAGATTTTAGGCCGGTTCTAATTAATAATCTGGAGATTAAACTTCTTAAAGAAGACGAAAGAGGAAAAATGTACGTACTCAGAAACCCAAACAATTCAAAATATATCAAAATGCACGAATCGGTTCTGGAGATCTTGAGAAATTTTGACAATTTGAAGTCGATTAAAGAGATATCTAACGCAATAGAAGACAAAAAATTGCCGGTAAATACTTTCGAACTTGTTAAATTGCTTGGAGAAGAAGGCTTTATCAAGAATATTAATCCACCCAAAGAAAAAGAAAGAGGCGACATTTTCAGCTTCAAGTTCAAACTATTCGCAGTGACCGAGAGGGGCATGGGCTTCTTGGAAAACTCTTTCCATTTCGTAAAAAGCCGAAGCTTTAAAGTCTTTTGTCTAGCTTTTTGTGCTCTAGGTTTTTCTCTGTTTGTCTACAATTTTTCACAGATTTTTTCGGATGCCGTTTTTCTGATGAACCCTGAGACACCCCTTCTTCCCTTGTTTCTTTCGTTCATTTTGGCTTATATAGTTGAATTCGCCCACGAGCTTGCGCATGCAATTTCCTATCACCATTATGGAGGGAAATCCTCGGAAATCGGAATTGAATTCCACTTTTTTATCCCGTTCTTCTACACATCCACTCCTGATGCTACATGGATGAGAACACGTGAACAGATTATGATATTCTTAGCAGGTCCCTTAACAAGCCTTTTTTTGGCTGAAACTTTCACCTTCCTATGGATTTTTGAACCAACACTTAAATATTTATGGGCCATTCATTCTTTTTTTTGGCACATAAGCACATTGATCACACTTAGCCCAATAATAAGAACTGACGGATATTTTGTGGTCCAGGCTGTAGCAAGATTCCCAAACCTTCTTGGACATGGGGTTAACACGTTAACAAAGGCTTTTCAGATTCTGATCAGGAAAATTTCTCTTAAAGAATTCAAAGAGTATATGACACAATTCTCTGTGCAAGAGAGAAAAATACTAAAGATTTACGTACCTTTGTTTCCAGTCGTAACCGGCGTGTTTGTGTTTGTTTTTGTTTTTTCCAGCATAGAATTTGGTTTGATTGAAATGTTGAACCTGACACCGCAAATCTTGACCGGAGCTGCGCCCAATGCCAAACCTTACGTGCTTTGGGTGCTGTACATTTCATCCTTGGTCTTCACCTCTGTGGGAATAATAGGAACTTTAATTAAGGCTTTGAAAGGGATTAGGAAAAGGGGAAAAGCAAAATAAAGTTATTCTAGAAGGTGCAATCCAAACCACATGTGATCAGCAGAAAGGAGAAGAACTGTTACCTGCTGGTCACAGGATTGATGTTGAAAAAACGCAGGTTTCAACATAACAGACTGCAAATTTTGAAGGCTATCCGAAGTTGTTATAAGCTCCGTTTGGTGAACAGAGCCTGCTCCCACCCGTTTTGCCTCCGTGAAAAAAAATATATTTTTTTCTGCACAAACGAATGAAAGCTATACATCAGAGAGAAGGAGATTGTCAAAGAAAAAATCAAGATGATACAGTGTTCAACCTCTGCCTCGCCCAATCAACTGACCTTTTGATTTTTGATTACTGGATTGCTTCTTGTGGCTGTGCTGTTACGACTTGTTCTGTTTGCAACAGTTTCGTTCCACATCTTCTGCAGTACACTGCTTCAGCCACATTCCCTTCGCCACAACTGTGACAATGGATACTTTTGGAAGTGGTCTCAGGGATTGTTCGTCTTTCTTGCTCAAAGTGGTCTGTCAAAAGCAATGCACCTTGAACCACAAGAAACAATCCGACAATCCATACGAGAAGACTTGGGAGCAGTATCACCATTATTCCCGAAATGATGCACACTGCTGCGAGCATAGGCTTTGAAATCGATATTCCGACTTTTTTCAGCCCTTCATCTACGTAGTCAGCCATTGATTTATTCCTCGGAAGAGGAATCCTATGCTGGATTTCTTAACGATTATGAAGCCAAAATCAATATTCTACAACACTTCGCCACATCTGCCCATATGCGATCCGCGCTCCTGCCAGTCTCCCATAATGTAACTTCACCATAAGATGCTCTGAGGCATTCGACTCCGCCTTGCCTTTCCTTCCAAACATCCCCGCCCGTCATGTAACCAATCACGTTTGTTTATCCAGAAAAGGGGCATAGAAATTCTATCTTTTACTCAGCCTTCTTCGACTGAACATGCACGCACTTGCGCACGGGTCCGCAGTTAAGTTCCTTTGTTGCCAAGCGGTGCATCTTGTGCGTGGGTAAGCCACTCATGTTCAAACCAAGATTCTATTGCCCTCACTGCTGAGCGAACCTTTTCATGTTTGGTTGGGTCTAGAAATATTGCCAGACCGAGGGTGTTAGCTGCTATATCGTTGAAGACAAAAAGTGCTTTGTGGTCTATTCCTGTGGGTTTTTCAAATTCCCATATGGCGCATTCAAATTCTTTCATGTTGGTATTCTTGATTTCGTATCTTCCTTGGTCCAAAAACGCTTTAGAAGATTGCATATGAGCCTTGTAGTAATCTTTTTCTACCCTATCGGGATTTATCAGACGTTGAATATGCAATCTTGGATTTCTGCGGAGGATAGCTTTTTCTTCGTCAAAATATTCTGGTATAAATGTCTCTCTTGAGCACCATTGAGCTCTCATTGACCTGCAACTTGGGTCAATCTTCATTTTTCTTGCCAATTCTCTGATTTTGTCTTCCTCGAGAATAACTTGTAATGGAGGTTCTTCTTTTATTGCGAGTTCAATATACATTTCCATAATCACGCTCAGGATTAGACCCAAAGTCCCGTAAGTTAATCCCCAAAAGTAAGAGGGCAACAACAAACTCGTGAAGCTCCCTAAAACTGCAAAACCAACAGTCAAAAACATGTATATCAAATATCTCCTTGTTTTGTTCAGCAACTTGTATTCTCCTCAATTCAGTACAGTCTTCGTTGAATATATAAAGAGAGAACGCTATTCTCCTGCCCTATCTCTGACTGAGTATTCTTACCAGCATGCAGCCCCAGCGTATCTCAGCCCATTCATGCGTTGAGACGTCATCTCATAGCAAAAGATTTTTTGTGTGCATAGAAATTTTATCCAACCAACCTTCGTGATGCGGAAAATGTTATAACTTGACCAGTTGCATAAACTCCCATTTTCTAATAAATCAAGAAGGAGGCGATACAATAATGGCTTTGGAAGAAAAACCTTTCAAGAACCGTGAAGAAGTGAAAGCTGAAGTCAGATTGTGTTCGACTGTTGGCACCGTTTTCCAGCTTCTCAGCTTATTATTCGCCATCTTAGGAATCATTGGTGACGCACTGAACAGCACTCTTGGCTTGGAAACGATGTCTTGGTTTTTGCTGGCAATAATTGTTGGTATTTCTTCCGTAATTCCTTCTATGCATGCAGTGGTGGCTAAGCATCTGCTTGGCATAGAAGCCGAAAGCAAAAAAGAATAGTGAACTCTTAACTATCCCCTTTTTTTGTGTGTATAGAATTTCTATGCCCACACACACAAATCAACGTGATTTAGAAGTGTCGCCCACTGGCGTGGGCAAGATGCATAGAGAAAAGAGATTTGTTATGTGTTCAATCTGTTTTTGCAGGGAGCTCTATCATGGCGTTCATGGCCTTGAATGTTTCTAGGTAGTCGTTTGAGGTAAAGGAAACAGTTCTGCCGTTTGTTCTCTTGGTTGTTGGCACTAATTCAGCCATTTGTGTCATTCCTGTGTTGACGAAGACAATTTCCAGTTTTATCGGTGGCTTGATTTTGTAGGGTTTGAACTGTTTGAGGTTCCTGAGTGCTTTCGATGCTGTCTCTTTGATGAGCTTGTGAGCCTTAGACGGACTGACGCATCTTGCAGCGTATCTTCCGATGCCCTCTTTGACTTTCACAGTTTCGACATTTCCAAGCAATGAGCGGGCCTCTTCAGTAACAGCTTGGTCGCCAGTCACAAGGGCAACTGGCACTTTGAAATATCCTGCGACTGCAACGTTGATTCCTGTTTCGCCCATTGGCTTGTCGTTTATGATGATTTCGCTCACAACTGTGGGCAAATAAGTATGTTCCAGAACACCTGAGTATGTGCCCATTCTGGCATGGTATCCCACAAAAAAGGCAGCATCAAACGAGGCGTCTATTCCCTGCATCATAGACATGGGCTTAATCGAACCCATTAGAAGTTCAGCTGCTTCATGAAGTTCCTCTGGCAGTATATTTCTCATATTCCAATGGGAATCGTTCACGACAACCGTTGCACTCTTGTTTACTTCTAGAATCCCCTCTATTGCGGCGTTCACCTCATGAGTCATCAGCTTGCGTGACCTTTCAAATTCTGCCCCCTCTTGCCAAGCATGTTCACGACCTACTATTGCCGCCACGCCTTCCATGTCAGCTGATATTAAGATTTTCAAAAATGAAGCCTCTGGACATTTGAGTCTAGTTTTCATGACTAGAAGTTAAGAGTTTCGAAGAAGTCCACATGATGTGTGTGCATAGAAATTCTATGCAGAAATCATACAGGAAGTAGGTCTTGAGGCATTACAGAAGCCTAATCAAAACTGCAAAGCGGACCTGCATAGTGCACACGTACATCGTTGGATTACAGAAAAATAATTTTTATGTCTTGTAATCTTTGTTTGTCGTGCAATTTTTCAATAGAAACTGTCAGACTTTTCTTAGATCAGTACGACTTCTATATTTTGAACCAGGCTTTAAGCCCGCGATGCTGTTCATCAGAAAAGTTCCTCCTAGGAGACAAAATGACAGAATGCACCATTTGTGGAAAACAACCGAACAGCTTTTTGAATGAAAGTTCCTGTTGTCAAAACTCTGGACTTACATGACTGAGTTCCATAATCTCATCGAGAATGTCGTAGGATCTATAAGCTGCAAGAGTTCCCGATGCAGTTCTGTGAATCTCTCGTCCTTCTCCTCCTTTGCCCAACACTTTTCTAGATCTGCCATGTTCTCGAATTCCCACATTGAAACATATGCGCCTGCTATGCCACCGAACATTTTCCTGAAGAGTTTCCACGACTTAACCTCTTTGAACAACTCTGGATTTTCTCCTTTATACTTGACTACCCTCTGCATCAATGACCTAAACCGCTCCTGTTTTTCTGGCTTAACCATACAGGTTTCTACTACGAAAACACTCATGTTCTCACCCTATTCTCTCTATCAACACTTGATTTCAACTTGCACAATTTAGCTTTTTTCCGATTTCTATCACACAATGTCTCTGAAGAGTCTAGATTTTGGAAAACGCGATTTTCCATGTTGCAGTTGAGCGTCATGGGCAGCCTATCACCAATATGATAAGATAAATACCGAAGATATCTGCTGAGACCCCTCCATCCAGGTTTTTTGTCGACTCTGAGTTCTGCAATTATGAAAACACAATGTTGTCCAAGAAACGGAAATAGCAAAATGTTATGACAATAAAGTGTACAGCATTTTACAAATAAATATTTAAACCTCTTTCAAATTCTGATGAATGTAGTTATACTAAGTATAAGTATGCCCCGAGATGGAACATGTCCATGGATGTCGAGGAAATATTTGAGGAGTATGGCAGCGGAGTTTTTATTGTCGTAGGTGTGATACTTCTTTTTCTATCGATTCTCACAATGTCAAAGTTCGGAACATTGTCTTCCGCTATGTTTTTTCTCACAGCGGTTGCGTTCTTCCTTGCCGGTTTCGCTTTCAAATTTGAATGGTTCTATGCAGGCATTGGATCCAAGGAGGGTATAGGCACTGTACTGATTTGCGCGTCGGTAATGACTTTGGCAACTGCAGGAGTCCTGCTCCTGTTCAGACAACCCACAAATTTCGAGGTCATAAAGGGTGTGAACCCGCGTGACAGAGGCTTCGCATACCGATATTACGGACACCCAGGCAGCCCCGGTTGGAGTGCAGTAATTTTTGATTTGGTTTGCATCTATGGGGAGATTTCAGGGATTTTGGGTTTGATAGGGATCATTTTGTTCATTGCAGGCTTTGTACTGAAACTAAAAAGCGCCTAAATATGAATGATTTTGATCAGAACAGCCTTCTTGATCCCAATGCGAAACCATAACATAGAAGCATTTTGGCAGAAATTGCATAAATATCTTACAGTTGAAGAAACTCAGTTTTTCACTAAAACATTGATTCACAACCAGAAAGTTGCGGACTCAAATTATTCTGACCATGGATTCGCCAATCCATTTTTCCATCCCGATCGATTTCTCTCGCGGAATACCTTGGTTTCCTTCAATTATTGCCGGATGATGTACGAGCTTCCTTGAACATCCGTAACCTTCAGCTTGAATCTGTATTCCTAAGTAACAAGTTTTTTTTACAGCCAAAGGAACATTGAGCCAAGAAGAGGACGAGATTTTGCCTCTGTTCAAGTCGTTCAAAGCTCCAAATGCCACGATTTCAATGACCCTCAGCAAAGATAACTTCACTCTTGGAGAAACAGTTACAGGCGACATAACTGTAACGTCTCAAGAAGAATTTGAGGCAGACGAAATAAGAGCAGAACTATTAGCTTTTGAGAAATTGAAGCCTGGCGGAGGATTAATACGTGACATTTCTGAAAGCCAAGAGACGCGGTTATACAGTTCGCCAAATCCAAACACCAAAACCACAGCCACCGTAGAGTACCCCATGCATAGGGGACAAGTCAAAATCAGTCAAAAACTGAGAATCACAAGCGGTTACAGTCAACAATTCACATTCAAAATAACGGTTCCAAGCAACCTTGGACCGACCTTTCAAGGAATGCGACGTGACGGCCGATGGCTACAAAGAACTTGGATCTTGAAGACAGTGCTAGCCGTGGGAGGAAGACCGGATGTTGAAACCAAAAGAGACATTTACGTATCAATTCCTTCTGCGGCGCCACCCCAAACGCCATCTAGCCCAGCACTAGCTATTGCTGCCCCTGTTGCACCTACTGCACCTGCTGCACAATCTGCTCAAGCCATGGAGCTTCCAGTTGTCCCCACGCCCGCGCCTCCAAGAGAAGTAATAACCAGCTGCACAAGATGCGGCGCTCCAGTCAGTCCAAACCAAGAAGACTTGATAATCACATGCCGATACTGTGGGTTCACTATTTCATTAGCAACCCAAGAGGAAATCAAGACTCACAGCATGCTTGAAAATCACCTATTCACGCAGCAAGCAGTTGAAGCGGCTCAAAAATACATGGACAAAGGAATCCTCAGATCAGGTGTTTCAAGAGACGCTCAAATCACAAATGTAAAGCTACGTTATGTTCCATTCTGGGTATTCCCCGCCAATACGTTAACATCATATACAGGCATCACAGGAGCAGGACTAGCAGGCGAAATGCACCAAGTTCAAGAAGCTCTAACCGACAAGAGGGCAAGCAAACTGGTCAAGTTTGGAAAGCTCATGAAGGCGGGTGCAAGTGCATACATAGAGACGCAGCAAAAAAACCGAAAGCCAGTAACAGTTTCGCTGTCATTCTCCTCTCACTACGTTTGGCCGATCTTGGCAAGGAGAACAATGATCACCGAAATAAACTACTACGATGTCCCCGCTGCGAGAAAGATCCCGTTTGATGTTGGAAAGATATCCTCAGACTCCGAGTTTCTGAACACGGAATTCAATGGGGAAGAAGCCAAAGTCAAGGTCAGAGCCGAAGTTGAAGCCAAAGAGAGGCTACTGGCCAGCGGTAGAGTTGACACTTTGCAATCATGCAACACCAATGTAACAGTTGGAGACGGAGAACTAGTGCATGCGCCAATTTGGTTTGTCCATTATTCATTGAGAGGAGAAAACTACGTGATCCTTGTTGATGGCTCTGGAGGCAAAGTCTTGGGCGGTGGTAGGCCGCTTTTCAAATTCTCCTAAAGGAGGATGAAAAATGGCACAGACAATTGAAAGAGTAAAGGAAAAGCAAGGCATCCTGTCGAAGATACAAGATGTTTTCACCCTTGGATACTCGACCAAAGAAGACCTACGAGAACTTGACAAGAAACTCCGCGACAACTACTACGCCGACTTCAAGGGTCTACGCCACAGGTGGGAAGAAATATACCTAGCGGCATTGAACGCAAAGAAAGCCACAGGAGACGACTTCAAAAAAGTCATACAAGTGATTGACAGAGTCGCTGAAAAAGTCAACCGCGCAGACTACGGGTACGCCGGACTTATGGATCGCAAAGGTCACATAAGAGAAGACGAACTCGCGAGAGTGTTTGATTATGACAAAGGATTAGGAGTTAATGTTCAAGAACTAGACAAAGCGGTTGACGAACTCTACATTGATGTGGAAACCGAAAAATGGACTAACGTTCCAGTGAAAATTCGCAACATCAAATTGATGATGCTCGATTTTGAATCCAAATGGGATTGTAGAGAAAGAGAATTCAGACCTTTGGAGGTTTGATAGGAATGCCCATAATCGAAAAAGTCTCTTGGGACTATGCAGGAGCAGAAGACATCGCTTACAGATTTCCAAAGCTCAACCTCAAGTTTGGAAGCCAAGTAGTGGTCAAAGAGAATCAATGGGGTGTTTTCTTCAGAGACGGAAAAGCCTACGACATCTTCGGACCCGGAAGACACACCATAACAAGCGCAAACGTTCCCCTATTGACTGCCGCTTTGAGAAAACTGGGCATAATCGGCGACATCTTTGACTGCGAAGTCGTATTCATAAGCAACAGCCAGTTTAGAGGAAATTTCGGCGGAAACGCTTACTCAGCGCCCAGCGGCGACATCAAATACCAAGCTGAAATCGGCTTTTTTGGATACACCCTATACAAGGTTGAAGATCCAAAACTCTTTGTCATGGAATTCTTCGGCAACCGAGGCGCCAGCACATCGAAAGACATTGAAAACTACATCCGAGGCTTCATCAACGAACGTATCATAAACGAATTCGGAGACTACGACATCTTCACTCTCGTAAAGAACGTTGACGCGACAACGGACAAAGTGGCCCTAAAGATCAGTGACGAAGGGGCTCGGGTAGGACTAAAAATCATAGATTGCGTGTTTGAAGGCGTCAAGATTCCAGAAGAAGCACGAAGATTTGCCTCAGGGGTCGGTGCCCAAGCCATGACCATGCAGTATATGAAGGAAACAGCAGCAGAACTAAAAGCAGCCCCAGGCGGGGGAGCGGCAGCTGCAGGTGTAGGCGCAGGGATCGGGTTATCAATGCCTTTCATGATGGCTCAGCAAATGCAGCAAGCTCAGGCTCAACCATTGATAATTTGCCCAAGCTGCGGCGCAAAGAACCCGACCTCTGTCAAGTTCTGCGGAAGCTGTGGAGCCAGTCTAGCGCCTCCAGCAAAGATAACTTGCCCCAACTGCAAGGCAGAAGTTCCGGCGAACATGAAGTTTTGTGGAAACTGTGGTGCGGGAATCTCTGCAGCCACCGAAATCAACTGCCCTAAGTGCAAAACCAAGAATCCATCGGGAACAAAGTTTTGCAGTAACTGTGGAGAAAAGCTCTAATACAGCGTCGATTTCACCAACTCCTCATTTATTTTTAACTTGATTGTGCAAAATTGAATGAATCGTTTCGCTCTTAGAAATCATTAGGATGAGCAAAACAGAGTTTCAACCACTTGCCTCAATTTAGGCTTCAAATGCAAGAGCTTAAGCTTTGTTTGGGGCTCCACAGCGTGGGCAAACTGACGAAGTTTGGGGGGCTAGCGCACCGCAGTATTGGCAGGGAATCATCACGATTTCTTTGACGATTACCTCTCGCGGTTTATCGATCTTCGCACGTTCCAAGGGTTTATGAATTCTCTCAAAATAAAACACAACAAAAATTATGGGCAGACCAAAAACGAAGAAAAAGACAAGAAAAATGATTAGTAGTTCATTCATGGTTTTCCCTTTAAGACATGATTCGCTGCATAGTTAACTAGCCAACCGAGAAATTATAGGATTTATGAAGCACTAGTAAATATCAGAACCTGCCTTCACGGGTTCTAGAGACTGTAAGACGAAAAGTTCATTTAATAAGGCATGTCTCCACTGCAGAGGCTCAAATCTCTCTTCTGGTCAACCACAGAAGATTCACCGTGAAAAAAACAGAAAAACCAGTCAAATCTAAAGCACAATCAATCATTGAGGCGATGTTGGCGTATTTGACAAAGAGTCTATGTGCGAAGCTACTTACAGTTGATGCCAACACTTTTGGCTAACCGTTCGAAGTCTTTATCGCCCATCCATTCAGTTCTGAGATATTCGCAAATTCTCTCTTCGCTCAGTCCTAGTCTCCGCGCCTCCTCTACTGCGCATCGATAGGCTTCAACTTCAGTTGGCCTCGCGACATAGGTATAATCGTAGTCAAAAAGCTCCTTTCCCTCCATAAACTGCTTAACGTGAGCAAGCTCATGAATTATGTCCAGGTACAGATCAACCTCATCGCCTTCATTAAAATATTTGGCGCTGATCAAGAGGTGACCATCCGCCTCGTTAATTGCCATATAACCCCTAAATCCCGCAAATTCAACCTCCAAATTAGAGAGAACCTGTTCTGTTTTTTCACCAAACAGTCTCCTAACAGCCTCAACATTCTCAAAACCCTTAAAGTAATCTGTGAACCTGTATGTTGTGATCTTAGCTTTACGTACCAGCTTTACTTTCAACTTCGATTCCAATGCGATAACCCTCAATGCGGACTCTTTTAGAATGAAATCATGTAGTAAAGTTTATCCCTTTGCAAGTCTTGAAAGCGAATCGCTATCAGTTAATGTTGATGGACTAAAACGATGAGAAAAGTTTGTGGCTACATGTTCAGAGTAAAAGTCATGTCAAAGGATGACCTCACATTCGCTGTGAGCCTAACTAACACGATGAGATGGGGTCTCGAAGAAGAAGACTTTGAATTCATGATGGAACTTGAACCAAAAGGATGCTTTGTATTACTGGACGATTCTGAAAGAATTGGAGTCGTAACAACGCTATGCTTCAATCATGTAAGCTGGCTGGGAAGCCTTATAATCAGCGAACAACACCGAAAAAAAGGCGCAGGGACAATGCTGGCAAGCCACGCAATAAAGTATCTCACAGACAAGAACGTAGGGACTATCGGTCTATATTCATATATGGACAAGATCCCTTTTTACAGGAGACTTGGTTTCAAGTATAACTCAAGATTTGTAGTGCTAAAGGGAAAGGGCTTTTCTTCACTAAACAGCCCACGTTTCAAGCAAACCGAGAAACCAGACATTCAGAGAATAATTGACTACGATTACTCATGCTTAGGTTTTTCTCGAGCCAAATTGCTAGAGCCTATTCTTTTGAACTCAAACAATCTCTGTTACATGTCTGTTAAAAATGGAGAGTTATTTGGATACGGGATTGCAAAGGTGTACAATGAAACTGCTGAGATAGGACCTCTTGTATGCCATCGAGAGCACAACCAAATCGCCAAGGATCTTTTGAGCACAGTCATCAATAGGCTGAAGGATTTTGAAGTTACTATGTGCATTCCTGAAAAGCAAAACACGCTCCTCGACGTATTAATAAGACATGGGTTTAGCGTTGACTTTCGTGTGGCGAGAATGTTTCGCGGCAAGTCAATTAACAATGACTGTTCATATGTTGCGGAATCTCTAGAGAGGGGTTGATAATTCTGTCTTCATCCGATTTGAGCAGAATGCTTTTGGAAGATTTCTTAAAAAACTCATGGCTATGCGTCGAAGCCCTTGTAAAGGAGTTAGCCACGTTTAAACAAGAACGAAGGTCTAAGGTTTCTCTGTACTATGTAAAAAATGGGCGAAGAAATGATGTTGAACTAGATGGAAGACACTTCTTTCTAAGAACCTCTGTAGAGTACTCAAGCCCACAACTCACAGTAGAAGAGGTGCAGGGAATCATAGCTGCCCGATTACTTGAGACCTGCGGTAACTACTTTTCTCAATACGGGTTACATCAACCCGACCAAAAAGACATAGATGCAATATGTGAGATTCTGAAAAAACCGTCACAAGGACCAATCATATCGTATCTTCTTAACACAGATGATGTGGAACCTGACAGATATTCTATTAACCCACTAAGAGAATCCTTGGTGAACAGCGGACAAAGCGCCTTTCCATCAGCCAATGTAAAGACGGAAAACCTAAAGATAGACCAAAAGTTTGCACAGAAGTACGAAGACTCACTTGTTTGCAAAAGCGAAGTTGAAAGAGTAGCCCAACTCCTTGAAAGTTGTCGTGGCAGATATGTTGACATGGTGGACACAGCAAAATTCGAACACCTAGAGCGACTCTCAAAGTTTTTCGGAATCAACTTATCACTAAATGCAATACGAATGCCATTATCAACGCTGGAAAAAGAAACGACAGACGGCTTGCTACACTATATACTAAGAAAAACCCACACAGACTATGAATCGATTGAGCGCGTTTACAAGTGTATGGGCCGAAGCATGAAAAACCTCACCACGCTTCTGACTGTACCACATTCAGAAAAAGGATACGGCTCCAAGCGTGCAGCAAGAGGCAGAATATACTTTGAAGGAATACAAATCAAAAAAGTTAAGGTAAGCTATCGCACAACGCTACTCTATGAAAACGAGATTGACCCAAGCGACATTAGCATCGCAAAAGCCGATGACACCTTTTCTGTCGATGGAATCAGGTTTATTAACTACAATTTCAGGGAAACACCATCCTCACCCCAATTCTTTCTGTACTCCCTCGCTTCGCCAGAAGATGCGGCTTTATGGCACGGTGTCGGAGTGTTTGGAGCTGCAGAGTTACTAAAGAGTTACACTACAATACGACTAGCCTGCGCAAAAAATCAGTTGATCAGTGACTTGAACGAAAAGTATGGAATTGTTCCGAAAATTCCGCTGCAGTTTAATCTTTCGCCAAAGTATATGTGGTATCACCCGACACACCACAACATAGACGCTAGCATAGGCTGCATCAAAGACTTAAAATTTCTGGCGGAACTAGGCATGAAAATAGAACCCCTTTCATCAGACCAATACATCCGAAGATAAGATAAGGCGAAACAACATGTTCTTCAAACAGGTCAAATACCATAGCGACAACTTCTCTTACATCATTGCAGATGAAACAAGCAAGGAAGCGTTTGTCGTTGACCCTAACTTCAACGCCGATATAATAATTCGCATGCTAAGGGATCAGAATCTCAACGCAAAATATGTCATCAACACTCACCACCACGGTGACCACACTGCAGGCAACGATGGCATCAAATCTGCTTTTAAGGCAAAGATTGTAGCTCACAAGCTCGCTCACACCGAAAAAGACATCAGCTTGGTCGACGGAGAGACACTAAAATTAGGAAAACTCACTATCAAAGCAATTCACACACCTGGCCACAGTCCCGACAGCATAAGTCTTCTGATTGAAAACAAACTCCTGACAGGGGACACACTATTTGTAGGAGAATGCGGTAGAACAGACCTGCCAGGCGGAAGCGCAACCGACATGTACCACAGTCTCTTTGATAAGCTTATGAAGCTTGATGAAAACATCGAAATCTACCCTGGACACGATTATGGGCCAAAACCTCACTCCACAATTGGTGCAGAAAAAAGGACAAACTACACTCTTAAGAAACGGACGCTCCACGAGTTCATCGAATTCATGAAGGAACCCTAAATACACTCAGTTCAATGTGTCAAACAATAACTTGCGCCTATCCTTATTTACCAGCTACTGTTTTTTCTCGATGCCCTATCAAGTAGCCGCTGGAACCGATTGTCCAAAGCATCGTTGGATACGCGATCATCCTTTCCATTTTACAGTGGACTAGTCCCGAATAATGCCAAGATGCAAAGAGAGCAAGAGCTGTTCATTAGAAGAAGCCCATTAAAACCGAGAAGTATGTGAACCTGTAAGTTTTGCTCGTGAATTCTTCCATTTTGATTCTATTTCGCTCATTTTGTTACTAGTTTTATGTTTTTTGGCTTTTTTCTGAGGAAATAGTCGAAACATTCCCTAATTGGATAAGTTTATTAAGGCAGCTTGCTCTGATATTTGAACCAAACAAGGACTGATTTTCGTTGAGGAATCTTGTTCTTGTTAAATCAAAAATAGAGGAGTGAATTATTAGATGGCGTATGGAAGAGAGCCCAGAGAGATGCACAAGGCTACTTGCGCGGATTGCGGCCAGGAATGCGAAGTTCCTTTCAAGCCCGATCCAAGCAGACCAGTCTACTGCCGGGATTGCTGGGCTAAGAGACGAACTCAGAGAAGAAGATATTAGGATAGTCGTCTTCTAACTCGCAATTGCCGCCTTTCCTATTTATCGCCTCTTTTTTTTACATTTTGCGCTTTTATTTTTGGTCCTAGTCTAGCGTTTCTTTTGTGTGTGTTATGAAGTTAAAGGTTAACTCGTGGGTCTATATGTGTGTACATGATATCCACTATGAGATTAAGCACCACAAATATCAGGCAGAAGAATATAGAAAGTCCGGCTAAGAGAGTAAAATCTAGTCTTCTGGTTGCTTCTACTGCTAAGAAGCCTAACCCATACAACATAAATGTGGATTCAGTTACAACTATTCCAGTCATCATACTTGCAAAAATCATGCTCGAAACGGTTAGGATGGAAATCATGGCGTTTCTTTTAGCGTGGTTAGTGACCTCTGCTTTTTGTAAGCCCTTTGCCTTTGCTGTTGTAACATATGGCTTGGAAAGTTCAGCGAGCACACTTGAACGCGTAACCTTTACGACAATGGGCAGCATGAAAATCGTTAAGGTTGCAACTGGAAGCACTAAGTGTTTCAGTGCATCTAAGAATATCCAATATTGCCTGTTTAGCAAGGCATCAATTGTGTAAAGGCCAGTATAGGATTTCCATGTTTCACTTGTAATGAAGAATTGTGCACCTGCTCCAACTCTTCCGATAGCAAGCCAATGGAAACTCATGAAGGTAATTGAAAGCATCAACATTCCGACCAAGAATACAGGTATAGAATGCGTCAAGGATATCGCTACACGTACTATAAAGTCAACTGGATCTTCTCGCCTCTTTTTTTCATGTGCTCGGACTGCTGAGTATACACCAAGCTTGATGCCACCCAAAACAATTAGCGGAGCTGAATACACTACAAGCTCCAACGTAGCAGGAAACGCGTTTAAGATTACATTTGATACCAATTCATGATAAAGCGCCGAATACCCAAGTGTACCTTCGGTTAACGTTACACTAACCCAATTTGCATACTGAACATAGAAAGGGTCGTCTAGATGGTATTTTTTGATGATCAATTCCACCTTTGACCACGGATCAAAACCCGGATGGTTCAATGCTTGCGGAGAAATATAAAGAAAAGCTCTTTGTTGAGGTGAAAAGAAACTTGTTGTGTAGAATACAAGTAGGCTAAGCACAAATAACGTTACGATCATAAGACCTAACCTTTTTAGAATAAACCTTGCAAGTTTCAGAAATAAAACCTCCTTTCAAGTGTCGGATCTATTACGTTTATTAGGGCGTCTCCAAGAAGGCTCCACCCTAAAACGAAGGTTGAAAGAAAAAGCGCTGGCATAAAATACAAAATTACATATTGCGAAGTCTCTTCAGTAATAAAGATTAGATCATTTGTCGAGGTAGCTAAGATTGATCCCCATTCAGCAAAACCACGTTCGGGACCAAATCCAAGGAAGCTAACTGTTGAGGCTGCAAGTAAGACTCCGCCTATGTTTAGAAAGGCTAATGCTAACACCGGGCTTATCGAATTTGGCAAGATGTGCTTGATTAATACTCTTAGTCGGGAACAACCAATTGCCTTTGCTGCCTCAACGTAATCTTGGTGCTTAACCTTTTTTATCTCGCCACGGATAAGTCTGGCGTAGGATGGCCACCCTATTATAGCCAAAGCCAGAATGATTCTATCCATGCTTAAGAGAGTTATTTTGAAGGTAACTATGCCTAGGTTGAATGCCCATTCCAAAGGCATTGCTGCCACAACCAACAAGACGTAGATTAATCCGGGTAGAGCGAAGAAGGCGTCGGTGAAGCGCATAAGCACTTCGTCTAGGAGGCCTTCGAAGTAGCCCGCGATGCTTCCGATGCAAAGACCAATAGATAGTGCTATCAGCGTTGTTATGATACTTATGTAGAATGCCACTCTCACGCCCCAAATACATCCATAATACAAGTCAAATCCATGCAATAAGCCGAATGGATGTTCAGGGCCTGGAAGAGTGGATGGGAAAAGAATTGTTTTACTGTGCCAACCGTAGTAAGGCATAATGTAAGGGTTTTCTGATGTGGGAGGGGCAAGTACAGGAGTCAGTAACGCAATTGCAACGAAGAATAAAATTATTATTACCCCTACAAAGGAAAGAGGGTAAGCCCTAAGTCTCCTAAAATAAATCTTTAGTGTACGAACGAGATCATTTGATTTCATCCTTAATGAATTAAAAAAGTCAGTCATACAGATTTCCTCCCTTTTCCAATTAGCAGAATTTAACAATAGGAAAATATGTCTTTTGCATGTGCCAAGATTGTTCGATTGAAGACAAGGTGAAATCTCAGTTCGCCATACTTTTCAGAAAAAAGTTGCTGAGGCGAATTAGCCCTAAAATCTTCCTTCGACTTTACGTTTTCTTTCGAATGAGAAGCCAATTGTTTTCTTTGAAGTGAATTAAAGCGTAGTCGCCCTTTAACCTCGAGCCGTGCAACGTGAATTCAATCATCTTGTCTGTTCTGTTCTTCAGCGTGTACGTGCCCTTGTCCCAGATTTCAACCGTTCCAGCCCCATATTCACCCTCGGGGATTGTGCCTTCAAAGTCTATGTAGTCTAATGCGTGGTCTTCAACCTGAACCGCCAGTCTTCTGATGCCGTGCTGAGTCGGCGGCTCCTTTGGCACCGCCCAGCTCTTTAAGACATTTTCCATCTCAAGGCGAAAGTCGTAATGCAGATGTGTAGCCTTGTGCTTTTGGATAACGAATCTTCCTGATACCATAGACATTGTTTCATTCCTCGCTTTGGCATAAGGAAGAGTTTAAATGGTAAATAAACACTACTTCTGCGGCAAATTTGAAGCAGAAACCAATAGGAAGGACCAAAAAGTGACAAATAAAGTAGTGGAAGTGAGTTCCCTTAGGCTCAGTCGTAACAAGATGGAAAGAAAAGTAATCCAGAACGAGTAGATAATAATTGAAACTCATCCGTTACCTTCACAACTGCAAAGAGTCGTATGCCGTCCAAATGAGTGAAAACCAGCTATTGGATATGACTACCCTTTTGCAAGCCTCGAAACAGCGTAAACTGTCAACTCTCGACGAACTAGTATCAAGCGGCAAGAAGGGCTTGGAGGCGATGGAACACTCAATCCACAACTTCCCTGACAAACAGAAGAAAAAGGCAACCATTGCACTAAACCGCACAAAAATCCTTGCTCCTGTTGCTTCGCCCCCAAAGATAATCTGCTTGGGCTTGAACTACCGTGACCACGCTGCCGAACAGAACGCACAGTTGCCCCCAGAACCGATTATCTTTATGAAACCTCGCACAGCGATTATTGGTCCCGACGAGCCAATAGTGAAGCCTGCTTTTGTAAAAGAGTTAGACTACGAGGCTGAGCTTGCGGTCATAATTGGCAAGAGATGCAAAGACATCGCAGTTAAAGACGCAAAAGAGCATATTTTTGGATACACATGCTTCAACGATGTCTCAGCCAGAGACATTCAATTCAAAGACAAACAATGGACTCGTGGAAAAAGCTTCGACACGTTCGCGCCAATAGGGCCATGCATAACCACAGCCGACCAGATTGGCGACCCAACAAACCTTTTGATACACGCACGCATTAACGGAAAGTTAAGGCAGAACTCTACTACGCGTAACATGATTTTCAACGTATATCAAATCATTCACGAACTCAGCCGAGTTATGACATTGGAACCGTGCGATATAATAGCCACCGGAACACCTGCAGGCGTCGCGTTTGCAATGAAGCCCAAGCCCAGGTTTCTGTCGCCTGGCGATGTTGTGGAAATAGAAATTGAGAAAATCGGAATCTTGAGGAACAAGGTTGCGCGCGGTTAGCGTTGCTACCTGATTCCATACTCAACTGAATTCCTTATCTCTCAGCCCATTCTTTGATTAAATTCAAGCTTTCAAACACGTTCTTAGCGCTTCCATAAGGCATTAACCGATCGTACGGATCGTGTAACCCGAAAAACGTGGCGTATTGAGGATTTTTCTCAATAAACTTTTGAAACATTCCATATTGAGTTTTTCAAATTTTTCGTCTTCATTCGTTATGTTTCTCACCGTTGATGGGGTTTTTATGCTAAGGAGTTGACTTATTTAGTTTTCATAACTATGAATCAAAATTGATTTTGTATAATCTTTTCTAATCTTTTCTAATGGACAAAAGTGGCTGACAAACGAAAAAATTTATCATGTCTCTGTTAATTTTTGTACAGATACGTTCTTTAATATTTGAAGTCGAGTTCAAGGCTTTAAACTTGGTCCCATACAAGTCAAAAACCACATATTAATTTAGTATATTTCTGAGTCTTAACAAGTCTTTTAGGGAAAAAGCACGCACGAAGACGCTGGGCCTCCACAAGGCTTAACTTCCGCACGGTGACAGACCGCCAAGTCTGCGTAAATCCTACTAACACTCATGTGTAGTTCGAAATAACGTGGAGGCCCTTTCGACACATTGTAAGAAAAAAACCTTTATGAGCTTTAATTCTATCAGTGTATTAGTAAGGTGAACAACGCTCATGGGAAAGAGCGCCGACACCTCAGGTACACTTCAAACATTCAAGGCTGTCGCTGACAACCCTTTAACAAGAAGTGTCTTAAAGACACTTTCTAAACACTGCCCTAAGGACAAGGACAACAGGTTAGAGGTAGCTCTTGAACTATATGTCGGCACAAGAAAAGATGCTTGCTTCACCTGCAGATTTTCACGCAAACTGCTATCACCAATCTTAAGTCAAGCCTGCAAAGGCTTCGGAATCACCCAAGAACAATTAAAGAATAAATTCCAAGACGCCTACTGGCGCCGAGGCTTGGTCAACGTAATAAAAGGCATTGCATGGTTTGGTGTTCGACGCCCCTACATCCCAGGCGCTCCCTTCCAAGTAGTGTGGAATATAACCCGAGCATGCAACCTGAAATGCCTGCACTGTTACGAGAGCGCTGGCGTCAAAGGTCCAGACGAATTAACAACAGAAGAAGCTCTCTGCGGCATTGACATTCTAGCAGACGCGGGCGTGCTTATTCTCGCTTTTTCGGGGGGCGAACCCACAATCAGACCTGACATTCTTCAACTCATCGAGCGGTCTTCTGATCGTGGAATGTTTACGGCGGTTGCTACAAACGCCATAGTGCTTTCTTCGCACAAAAAAGTCAAAGAGTTAAAGAAGGCTGGGCTAAAATTTGCTCAAATCAGCCTCGACGGATTGAACCCACGAACCCATGATTCTTTCCGAGGCATGCCAGGGACCTTTGAAAAAACCGTGCAGGGCATTAAAAACTGTGTGGCTGAAGGCTTGTTTGTGGAGATGGCTACCACCGTAACACGGTACAATCTTAAGGAGATTCCAGCATTGATTGACTTTGCCGCAAAATTGGGCGTCAATTGGTTTATGCTCTACAACTTTGTGCCAACTGGACGCGGCGTAGATATTATTGAGTCTGATCTGTCGCCTGATGAACGTGAAGAAGTTTTGAAAACATGTTGGAACAAAATGAAAGTTGCAGGTGTTGATGTGCTCTCTACGGCTCCTCAGTTTGCTCGTATCGCCCAGGAGATCGAGTCTGGAGTGTGTGCAGGAGCGTATGTAGTTCCAACACACTTCTATAACCCCAAGTTGTCAGGTGAACTAAAGCGACTGGCTGATTTCATAGGCGGTTGCGGTGCTGGACGATTCTACCTGTCCCTTGAACCAAACGGGGACATGTTCCCCTGCGTTTTCTTCCCCCACGAAGATGCCATAAAAGTTGGCAACCTATTCAAAGACGATTTCGAAAAGATTTGGCGTCACTCTGAACTGTTCTGGAAAATAAGAGACAAAGATAAACTGGCAGAGAATTGCGGTGGCTGTCAATACCGATACACCTGCGGAGGCTGTCGAGCAAGAGCATACAACTATTTCAAAGACATATTAGCGCCAGATCCAGGCTGCGTGAGGAACCGAGACTTTTGGGATCAGCTTCAGAAAGAACTAAAAGGATAACATTCAACCAAGAGCAGTAAGTAAAACTGGTTAAGAACTAAGAAATTTGTTTATTGGCTCCATCCATCTATTCGATTTCTTTTAGAAGAATTTTGCTTATTTTCCCAGAAATGACGCAGTGAAATGGAGCATTCTTCGATTAGGACCCAGTCCATACAAGTTTCGTCCAGCGTTTTGTTACGAATACATTGACAATGACTGATCCATCTTTAAGGTGTAGGTTCACTTTGCGTCCGATGTGCGAGCGAGCCACGTCTAAATCGATTCTATGCATAACTTTTCACCACTCAATGTCCTTTTCCGCGATCTGGTTCCAGCAATGGCTGCAGATTGGCAAGACCTTGTCCTTGTAGTAGATGTAGACCTCGATTTTGGTATTGTTGCACTTGCCGTTCCAAGGATTTCTGCAACACTCTGCCATGCTAATGCCTCGCCTCTAAGTTTAAACTAAGTTTGAAGGAGACAAGGTTTATCTAGATTTTAAAACCTACGACGAATCAACAAATGATGCGGTTGAGAGACTTGGATGAAAGTAAAAATATAGGTTACTCAATTTGAACGATTTCTGGCTCAAATTTGCTTGCGGATACCTTCAGCAAGGCTACTGTTGGCTTTGTTATAAAAGGAAGCATAGGATTTGTTGGGCTGCCAGGGTTGATGAACAATACGTTGTTATCCCACTTGATTGAAGGTGAGTGGGTGTGCCCCGAAACAAGCACATTAAACTTGTTCCTTTCAGCCACTTTCTTCATCTTCTGTCGCACATTAAATATTCCAAGACTGTGCACCACGCCAATTTTGAATTTTTCAACCTGCACTAAATTCATGGTTGGCAACGCTGCTTTGACTTCAAGGGCATCCATATTGCCATGAACCGCCACAACGGGTGCTAAACTTTCGAGTTTTCGGATGACGTTTAACTGTGTTAGGTCGCCAGCATGGATTATTAGTGAAGCAGTGTTGAAGACTTCGAAAACTCTTGGAGGTATTGTTTCTGCCCTAGAAGGTATGTGTGTATCTGAGATCATGCCCACAATCTTCAAGATGACAGGCATCCTCAATTTCTATTCAATTCGTTGTCGTCGCCAAGTGTTGTATGGGCATTGACGCCAGCAGTAGAAGCTTCCCCTCATGGAGCAGCCTCTACACTCTGCGCTGTTAAAGGGTCGGGGTCTTCGAGGTCGACCAGCCAAGTTCTGTCACACTTCCAATGAAGATAACTCAGCAATTAATAAATGGCTATCGACTAGGAAAATCTCAAACAGGCATTACACATTCCGATGTGATAATCCTTCCAGACCATGTCGGTAATGGTTAAGGAGAAAAGTGAGCGCTTGGTTAATAAGCATTGCTGCCAAAGTTTTTTATAACAAAATTTATAACACAAAAGCTAACAAAGAATTAAGACAGCAATTAATTTAGTGGGGGGAACAGAAAAAATGACAGCTCCTCCGCGTCGAGTTCCTTCTCAGAAACCAACTGAAAAGCCAGAAGTGAACATTGAAGCGGCTCCCCCGAGACAAACACTGCCTGAGATTACTGGGAAGAATGGATGCCTTGTTTTACCGTACTATAGGTCATGCTGGGATGGCTTTCAAAATAAACGTTTACATTAACATTGTAGTCGTAATCGCCGGGATTGTTCTCCTCGCATACTCGATAGTGTATAGTTGGATCAACAGCCTCGATTTGTATTCAACAGCCTTCGGGCCACTCGGCGTCGTTTCCTTCATCGCAACCTTCTACTTTACGCCACACAGAAAAATACAGGAAACTGTGGGAGACTTGACACAGATACAAATGCTGTATAGAACCTACTACACGCAAGTAGAAGCCATCATCGATGGGGACCGCGAGAACCCAAACAAGACTCTTGATCAACTAGAAAAAATGAATAAACAATATGAAGACCTAACCAACAACGCAGTAGGAAAAATCGAAGAACTTGTCGGCAAGAAAGAGTAAAAAATTGCACAACCACAATGTGTAAACTGCGTTAGGGAGCTTTTCTAAACCTTATCGCTTGCCCTGACAGTTCCAGTTCGTAGACTTGGTTAACGTCAAAATCTATGCCGAGGCGTTCATATTCTTGCTCGGTCAAGAATAGGATTATTTTTGGGAATGCAAACTGCGCTTGCTGAGCAACCATAGGTAACTGCTGCTGCATAGCTTGCATTATATCATGGGCTATCCGCGCCTCTTCGCTTTGAGGCTTAATTACGAAGCGTGGAATAACCCTGTCCTCTAACAATTCAATCCTCTTGCCCAGGTTGCCCTCTGGATCACGTATCGACTCGATGCGTTGAACTCTCACACGCACCATACAACTTCACTTCCAAAGATAATTGAACGCAGATGAGTTTTATGCCTTCCTATTTTTATTCCATCTCAATCGTGGCTGGTGGCTTAGGGGTCACATCATAGTAAACTGCTGAAACATTGGTACAGACATCGAGAACATCGTTGGCGATTTCGTTCAAGGTGCCCCCTGGAATGTCAGCGACCTTAGCCGTCAGAAAATCTTCTGTTTGGACTGCCCGAATAGCAACCACATAAGGCTGTTTTTGTGATTTCTCCTTAATCGAATAGAATACTCTTGCGAGGGAGGGGTTCTCAGAGAAAACTTTTGCTTGTAATCCAATCAAATCTTGAACTGAGGGTTGATGAACCTGACCTTTCGAGTTAAGCACCTTAACGGCCACTATTTCTCCGTAAACCCTGTTTCCTTCTTTGACCCCGGTCGCTTTGTCTTCAAATATGCTCACCGCAACTCCACTGGATGGAACCTTGAGAAAACCGGCTGCCGTTGACTCGATCTGCAACTGCTGAGCACTGCGAGATTTTTCCACATTGCCTAAAATAACCGCAAAATACTGGCTGGGTGCATGCTTGGCTAACTTATCTTCAGCGATGGCTGTGGTTTTTTTCAATGATTCTAGCTTGTCTCTTTTGATTTCGCCCACAACCCTCACCGACAAGCCTGGTCCAGGAAAGGGTTGACGCTCAGCAATCTCCTTAGGCAATCCGATAGAACGGGCGACATGTCGAACCTGATTTTTAAAAAGAGTTTTCAACGGCTCAATGACTTGAAAACCGTAATGCTCCTTGGGACTTATTCCAATCTGCGAGAGCACATTGTGCTGGGTTTTGACGCCGCCTGCAGTTTCAACAATGTCAGCCAAAATTGTGCCCTGCACCAGATACTGAATGCCTTCACGCTGGGCGGTCTCGCTCAAAACCCGATAAAAAGTCTCTCGGAACACTTTCCGTTTCTCTTCGGCGTCTCTCAACTCCCGCATTTCTCCTAAGAAGCGTTCCTGGACGTCAAGTATCTTTATAGGCAGATTGAGCGGTGGCTGCGACAGGAGTTGAGCAACCCGTTCAGGTTCGTCCTCGCGCATGAAAGCGTCGTCTAACATGACGCACAGGAGGTTGTCTCCTATGGCCTTGTGAACGAGCACGGCGCATGAGCAACTGTCTACGCCCCCAGAAACTGCGATTAGGGCGCGTTCATTGCCCAACAATTCACGTATTTCGTTGACTTGTTCATCCACGAATTCTTGTGGGTTGAATTCAGGTGTTTTGGACATGAGTTTAAAGCTCCTTTGTCAACAGAGAGTTTACGACTTCTCTGCCTAGGTATCTGCCCCCGTTGGGCATCTTTTTGATCCCTAGTTCGGCTGACAGATATTTCCAGCTAATAGGTTTTTCCAGTACCTGCAAACTTTTGAATCGAATGAAAGTGACTTTGCTCCTTCCTTCAACAAAGTCATCGTATCTTTCTCTATTTTCAAAGACGGTTTCAGATCCGTGCATGTTCCATAGGTCATCAGCAGGTCCTGTGATTCTTTCCAAGAAATCTCCGTAACCACGGATTTCTCCAACGGGTAACTTGACGTAGAACAAAAGTATCTTAGCATCTTTTGGTCCAACTCTGCCCCGACGAACAAAGGCTTGTGTATTCATGTCTTTTCGGCTTTGATTATAGCGATTATTCCACCATTTCTCACGTTCAACAAGAATGTATGCATAGTGTTCTTGAGTCATTAAGGATCCCATGTTGCAATTGTTGTACTAGATTATAAGGGACAGCCTTATAAAATAACTAATAAAAAAATCCGAGGTCAACACGTAAAAAAGACGTGAACAGGCGTGCTACTTGACTACCACATTCACACGCTATTTTCTGATGGAAAGAGAGATTTGAGCGACTATGTCGACAAGGCTGTGAAAAGAAAAATTGATGAAATAGGCTTTTCGGATCACCTACACTTTGAGGAAGCTACTTGGTCAATGAATCTCACCGACTTGCCTGAATACGTCAACAGAATCAGCGCACTCAAAGGAGCTTCAAAAATTTCGATCAAAATGGGGTTAGAAGTGGATTTTGTCCCTTGCAAAATGAATGAGTTGATACAAGTGATCAACAAATTTGATTTTGATTATTTCGTGGGCTCAGTTCACTTCATCGGGGATTGGTTGATTGATGATCCAAGGCAGATTCACGAATGGGGAAGAAGAAACGTTGATCATGTTTACCAGCAATATTTTACATTGGCCCAAACCATGGTAAAATCTGGGTTATTCGATATCATTGGGCATTTGGATTTAGTCAAGAAATTTAATTTCAAACCTAAAAATGACATCACTAACTTTCTGCTTGAAACCGTGGAAGTCATAAGTAAAAGCAAGATGTGTATTGAAGTCAACACGGGCGGATTAAGGAAACCATGCCATGAAGCCTATCCGAGTGAAAAACTATTGAGGATGTGCTTTGACAACGGATTGCCCGTAACACTTGGCTCAGACGCCCACTCGCCCGAAGAAGTTGGAGCTGATTTTGATAAAGCTGTCAGTCTGTTAAGAAAGATTGGTTATGATGAGATAGTTAGATTTTCCAGAAGAAATAGAGAATTTGTAAAACTACAATGATGCAAGTATGAAACTTTCTATAATGCACAGAAGAAAGATTTTGCATCTCTACAGCAAAGTGCGATAGCAAATTCAGAATTTTTTGTGAACTTTTTTACAAGATTTTCTGTCCCAAAACTCTTGGAGAGCGACAAGCGTTCATTAATTCATTCGCTAAGGCTTTTCTGTTCAAGGCAACTTAAAAGTATCAAACTTCGAATCGATGGTGTCACATTGAATGCTAAAGAAGCAAAGGACTTGTTAGAAGTCTTACGTGAGTTAAGTTTGAGTCGAAAAGAGACTGTGAATACTCTAGACTCGGCGATGCGAGGTTTCACAGAGGAGTTAAGCGCAGCGCAAAAACTGTGGAGAAGAGGAAACAACTCATTCCTCATTAAAGTGGGTTTGGCTTTGATAGCTTTTCCAGACCCCACAATAACCGATGTGATAGGCTCAGCCTTGGTGGCGGCGGGTCTTATTCAGTTGAGAATGAGAAGATCAGCGCTTTATTTGGAAGACGTGTACAAGACATTTCCAAGAGTGATCAAGGAATTGGACTTAATTAAGCAGTATTTAGTCTGATTTAGCAGTAAATTCTATAACGGCTATCGCCTCATAATATGCTCCTAACATGCCAGCAGTGGGGTGAAACATTAATGAAATTGGTAACGGTTCTGTTGCCTGAAGCCTATTTGGAAGGTCTAGACGAACTTGTTCGAGCTAACATGTATCCCAGTCGTAGCGCTGCTATACGCTCAGCCGTTAGAGACATGCTTAAGAAGGAACTCTGGGCGAGAGGACGCGAGGAATAAAATCCATAGAGCCAAAGTTTTATTCAGATTCTGCACCTTTACGCTTCAGGCTTTGCCACGCGATGTCTCTAATCTGCTTTGCAGTTTTCGCTGGGTCTTTTGCCTCGACAATGGTTCTTCCAACAATAGGGTACTGGGCTCCAGCCTTGACAGCTGCCCTTACGTCGCCTCCCTGTGCGCCTATACCTGGAGAGTAAATGGGCACTTTTTCCTTGAGTATCGTATGGACTTCTCGTATTTTGTCTGGGTAGGTGCCGCCTACAACCGCGCCGTCAGCATTCCACTTCAGCGTTTTCTCAGCAAAGATTCGGTACTGTGTAACAAGCTGCTTTGTGGCTGAGACTTGCACAGTTTGTCCGTAGCCTTCAACTGCACCTTTATGGCTCATATACACTAGAATAATCACTCCTCGATTCATTTCGTGGGCAACATCGAAAACTGGCTGTAAGCCTTCTTCCCAGCCTACGAAGGGACTGGCGATGACGGCGTCGAAGCCAGCTTTATAATAGTATTCAGCAATAGCCCAATTCGTGTTTCCAATGTCGTTGATTTTTGCGTCCATTATAGTTGGCAATCCCAAGTCATGCGCCCTATTGACAATAACTTGCACACCGTTAAACAAGCCTAAAGGAAGAACAAGCTGACGATTTATTTTAACTGCGCATAGATACGAAGAAACAGACTTGAGAATTTTGAGGCTTTGAGACAAGAGTTGTTTGGGTTTTTGAGGAGAGGGAAAATCAAGAGCTAAAACGATATTAGATTCCGCCTTCTTAGCCGAGCGCACCATTTTGTGTTTAAACGACAAGTCAACACCCTCATAGTTCTTTTTTTGGAAGGTAGTTTTATATCTAACCCTATCTTTTACAATTTGGGCTTCTTGAGTGGTGTAATCACAAATTGTCGGTGTCCCCTAGTGTTCGCGAGGTCTTGGCCCGTCGAATCGCCGGCGAAATTATCTTGTCAAGCAGACCTGGCTCCACTATGCGAAAGTGGCGTGAACTGTTCGCGGTATCTCAGATGCGACTGTCTGAAAAAATGGTTCTTTCTTCACCATCTGTTATAAGCGATTACGAGAGTGGAAGAAGAAAGAGCCCTGGCACCAAGTTTGTTAGAAGGTTTATTTGGGCTCTGCTTGTTATCGACGAAGAGAGGGGTGGAAGATACATTCGTGAGCTGGCTCGTTTAACTAGTTCACCCACAACCGCCATCGTCGACTTGCGCGAATTCCCCATTCCAGTGCGCGGAGAACTCTTTTGTAAAGCTGTACTAGGCGAGGTTTTAACGTGCCACGAAGAGGCTCAAAGTGAAGTCTTAGGCTACACAGTCGTAGACAGTCTCAAAGCTATTGAAACCTTGTCAGGATGGGAGTTTTTCACCATTTTTGGAAGTACAACCGAACGCGCCTTGGTGTTCATAAACGTGCGTGTGGAGCGTTCACCCATGTTGGCTGTGAGGATTAGCCCTTTAAAGCCGCGTTTAGTGGTTTTTCACGGTGCAGAACCTGACGATATGGCTGTTAAGTTATCGGACTACGATCGCATTCCCTTGGTGTATTCTCTGGCGCCGAGTGTGGAATATTTGATTAAGTCGTTGCGGCGGCTCTATCGCGTAGCTCTTCGTATGAAGTTAGGTAAACCGATTCGTGTGCCTCCTAAAGTCACAGCTTGACAGAGAGTTGAGGTTCTCTCCACTTATGTTAAAAGTTGGGTGCTGTGGTTATCCAACTTCGATGAAGAAATATTATGAGAGCTTCAGTTTAGTTGAGTTGAACCGCACGTTTTACGGCTATCCTCAGATGTCAACCGTGACTGGGTGGAGAGAAAAAGCTGCCGCGGATTTTGAGTTCACGGTTAAGGCGCATCAAGCCATCAGTCACAAGTATCGATTTGAAATCAGGCCAAGCATTGAAGCGTTTGAACAGATGAAGCAAATATGCAAGGCATTAGGGGCTCATATACTTCTACTTCTCATTCAGACACCTAGGTCTTTCCGACCAGACAAAATTAATGACGCCATAGAGTTTTTCACTAGAATTGAACGGAAAAACTTAGTTATAATTTGGGAGACACGTGGTTCAGAGTGGGATAAGCCTGAGAACCGTGCTGCTTTGGAGAAGTCTTTGAAAAAAGTCGATGTGTCTCATGTCGTCGACCCCTTTAAGAACATGCCAGCATATATCCGCAACATAGCCTATTTTCGACTGCACGGATTAGGAAAACAACTTTACTATTACCAGTACTCAGACGAAGAGCTTAGGAGGCTGCACAGATTAGTGGAACCGTTTGAGCGCAAAGGCAAGGAAGTATACATTCTCTTTAACAACCTCGCCATGCTCGACGACGCAACACGCTTCATGCAATATCTTAAGACAGGCTCTTTCCCCCGCCTCACAGGCGTTACTGGATTAGACTCAGTACGAGCAGTAATCGGAAAGGCAAGATATCCAACCACAAAGAACGCGCTTTCTCAGAGGTTTGGATGGAGACTCGTGGAGTTGGAGCCAGACAAACAAACACCATTGGAAGAGCTGATTAAGAAAATACCTTCCAAGACGTACAGAAGTCTGGAAGAAGTATTGACAGAAATAAAACTCATTCTAGCCTAATTTAAAAAAACTAGGGAAGTGCCCGTATCTTGGAGACGTACAGATGGATTAAGTAAATCACGGAGAATATCGTTAACGCAATCTCTAACTGAAGTATAATTGGGTTCCTTTCTACACCAACAAAGTATCCATATTGAAGGATGTCTTTGAAAACCAATATTTGAAGGAAAACCGAGCCGCCTAGACAACTCAAGCCTAGACTGTGGAAAATTAGGCGTAGACGCCCTAAGTGTCCATTGATTTTAAGCTTCGCCAACGCTATCAAACTATATTTTGGTCATTACCTAAATAGTTATGATTTATGAAAAGAAGCTCTGAATACAAGTTTAGTCTTGTTATTCTACTTGATTTCAAAAGAGTATTAAGCCTACGTTTTCAAAAATTGTTTTTAACTTATTTGAAAGTTTTATTTCAAATTCATAATGGTTAAGAAGATTTTGGTAGATGACTATGTGATTTGATATCAAGGATGGGTGGTTAATGAGGAAACAATTGAAACTGTTTTTTCTCTTGTCAGTAATAATCATGGGGACATTTGCAGCGCTTAGCCGATTATTCTTTTTGGCTGCAAGCGCGACCTATGTTGAGGGAAACATTGACCAGGATACTGTTTGGACTCTCGTAGATAGTCCGTTTGTAGTTATCAATGATGTAGTCGTAAAGCCTTATGGTACGTTGACAATCGAACCTGGAGTTGAGGTGCGATTTGGTGGAAACTTTTCGCTAATCGTCGAGGGGACACTCACCGCAATTGGCACTCAAGAAAACAAGATTACCTTTACCTCAAACAAACACGAACCAGAAGGGGGAGACTGGAACGCAATTAGATTCATGAATAGAACTCAACTCTCTACCATGATGTATTGTATTGTAAAATACGCAACAAACGGTTTAACCATTCAAAATGGCTACGTTCGTATAGAAAACAGTGAAATTAGCGAAAATGAGGTTGGCATTTCCATAACAGGTGACAACCAAGTAACACTACAAAACAACATTCTGAGAGCAAACGGAGATGGCGTCTTCTTAACTGGCAACTCAGCCTCCGGAATAAACATGAGGCAAAACCTTGTTTTGCTCAGCACCAAGAGCGGAATTGAACTTAACGCAGACAATTACACCAACACCGTTATTTGGAATAACACTATCTCATCAAACAATTACGGATTCTTAGTTTCAGGCGGCACGGAGACCAGAATCACCAACAATTCTATTTCATATAACAGCATCGGAATCTTCTACGAGGGCGGAAAAGACCACGAGGCCCACTTTAACGACATCTATGGCAACAACTTCGGCATGGACTTGTTGGCTGATGCCCTCGTCAACGCAGCATACAACTATTGGGGTGACGAAAGCGGACCCCACCATGTGTCGCTAAACCCAAATGGAAAAGGCAACCCTGTTGGCGGCGACGGAATCAACATTGACTTCATATTCTTTTTAACCTCTCCGATCGGCTACATCAACCAACGCCCAACAGCGAATCTCTTAAGTAATATGAAGACAGTGAGACCAGATCAAGACGTCACGTTTTTTGCTACCCTTTCAAGCGATGACAAACGGGTTGACTTATATTACTTTGATTTTGGAGATGGGCATAGCACCAATTGGACAACTCTGTCGGTTTTCAATCACCGATACTCTTCTGTTGGAACCTATTATGCGAGAGTCACAGTGATGGATGACTTCGGTGTCAAAAGCACTAACGCAGCAACACTGAGGATAGATGTTCAAAACCTACCGTCTATGACTGTGTCCCTGACTCCAGACGACTTGACAGTTGGCTCTGATCGAGCAGTTCCAATCATGGTTTATGCTACAGATGGGGTTTCTCCAGCTGCAAACGCAAACATCACTTTGCTTTCTATTGTAGGCGGAAGTTTTACGCCTTCTTCAGGGTTAACAAACTCAACTGGTTACTTCACTGCGTTGTTCACTGCACCCAATATAATTGAAAAAACCTACGTGCGAATTACCGCAACGGCTTCAAAGAACGGCTACACGGATGGCTCGGACTACGAGTACCTAAGTGTTCTACCAATACTTGCGCTCAATTTTGCCGCTGATCTCAATTTTGTAAAGTCTGAAGCAACCCTAGACGGAACCGTTCACGTAACACACAACGAAAACCCACTTGTAGGCGTGGTCATCAAATTATTATCAGATAACGGTGGAAGCTTATCTCCTGCAAATGGGAGCACTGATGCAAACGGCGACTTCAAATTCACTTTCCAAGCGCCGCAAACAATGACACAATTGAATGTCACAGTCACAGCGACGGCTACAAAGAGTGGCTACTGGGACGGTGAAGCCAAAATCACAATAACCGTAGATCCTAAAATATTAACTGTTCAGGTTACTTCAGATCCCGCCACTGTTGAGTCGCAGGCTACATCAAATGCTCTTGTTCATGTAACATCTGATGGAGTCCCTGTTGCAAATGCTAATGTTTCGTTGTCGTCAGACATGGGTGGAACTCTTTCTGTCACCACCGGAACCACTGACGCAAGTGGAGACTTCAGAGCCACCTTCACTGCGCCAAAAATAACAGAGCAAACCAACTTCACAATTACCGCCTCAGTTACGAAGACTGGATACATCAATGGAGAGGGGCAAGGGAAAATATTAGTGACTTCGATACCCGTCTCTGGGCCAGGTGATTTCTTTGGTTTGCCGTTGACAACACTGCTCCTAATAATAATTCCAATTGTCGCAGTTGCCGTTGTGGCTGTTTTAATCAAAGCAAAGATAATCATCATAAGCCGCGAATAAGGGTAGTTCCAATATCTGATGCGAGCCGATAAAAATTCACTGATTTGTTCTTAGAAAAGAAGAGAGCTTATTCCAACGTTTTGTGTTGCTATTTACTCTTGACAAAATGGCAATTTCACATTGTAAGATTATTGAAAACGAACAAAAAGAAAAAGGTAAGATTTAGGGAAACTCGATCTCGTTTATTGGCACCAAGGTTTCTAGGCTGTTCATTTTTATTTTCTTACTGGACACTGTATAGAGCACATTTTCAATGTAAAGTGCCCTCTTGACCCAGTGGGCAGTATTCAATACGCTCTCTCCGCTTTCAAAATGAGTGATGCCGCCTTTGAGCACGAAGCCTTCCTCTAATGATATGCTGAAAACGTAGGCACCTTGCCAAACAGGATTTCCATAGGCATTTGAAGGGACCCCATCGGGGTATTGGCTTGCCTCTATTTCTGCTACTAGGACGGGTATCACAAGGAGAGCCTTTGACTTGTCGAACAGAAACGCCTTGTGGTCGCTCAAGATGGGAGAGTCGGTTCCTCGATCGCCGATTGTGTAATTCGCCATTTGTTTTGGATTGGTAACATCGCTAACATCGAACAGAGATATCTTTACTCCTTGATACCATGCAAAGTCTCCCTCATCGGCTTCCACGGTGTGTTTGCCGACGCCGATCAGGTGAGTTTCGTCATACGGATGCAGATAATCCGAGTACCCTGGTATCTTCAATTCGCCGAGAATAGATGGGTTGGTTGGTTGGCTTAAGTCTATCACAAACAGTGGGTCGGTCTTTTTGAAGGTCACAAGATAGCCTCTGTCGCCCATAAATCTAGCCGAGTGAAGATATTCTCCAGAGGCGAGGTTTTCCAGTTTTCCAACGATGTGCATGTTCATGTTTAATATGTACACGTTGTTCGTTTGGGTTCCAAACGTCCATTTTTCAATCGCCCATTTTGTGGTTGCTACTCTGAAGTAATCGTTGTATTCATCCATCGAAAATTGATTAAGCACGCTTCCGGGTACCAAGCCATTAGCTTCGATGTTAATGTTGCTGTTGTCTATACGAACCCGGTGAATTGCTGTTCCTACGTGTGACTCTGGGAAAGTGATGTAAATATTTTGTAATGAAACATACATTTTGCTTGCTCCACCCGTCATAACTGTCTTGTGATTTGGTTTCTCTGCGGGATTTTGCATGTTCAACGCGGCGATTGTTGTGAATGAGAAGTAACTGTCAGAGACATTCGAGTAATGGATTTCAGATGGGCTTACCTCTTTAGTTCCCTCGTTTGAGTAGATTATGGGGATACTCACAGTGTCGTTATTGATGACGTAGGCTGCTTGGCTTGTAACGGTATAGATGTAGTCGCCTATCATTCTTGAATTGAAGTAACTGCCACTGATGGTGAAGTTTCGCAGAAGCACAGGGTCTTTTGCATCTGAAACATCATAGATGTTCACAAAGGTTCTGACATCCCCATAATAGAGTCCATAATTACTCGTTGAAGGAAGGGTGTATTTGCTCCCCAAAACCGCTAGTTTATCTTGCTTTACAAAAATTCCCGCGGGGCATGTGTCATTGCTGAAAGTTATTTTATTTAGGACCTCGGCTTCTTGAGGGGGATAGGCTAGTAAAATCCAGACGTCACCACCTGACACCAGAAAGATGTGTTCTCCATCAGTTTTCACGATGTCAGCTTCATCAACTCCAGCAACCTGAATGTTTGTAGTTGAGTACTCCAAACTCGATACCCAACCAACCGTGAGAGTATATGCGGGAGTTGCGAGTCCTCTAAAAGTAGTGTCCAAAGTACCATAGAATTCGAAGTGTCCCTGAGTTTGAGAATATGCCAGCAAGAAATTTACGAGCTCTTCATAGGATGAAAAAGTTCGTAATGGTGCTGAATATGGAGGCAACTGAAATTCTGTTGGGATAACTCCGAAGTTGTAGCACAAAGCGCCTAATACAATGGCTGAAATAACAGCTACTGTTCCGTATATTTTTGCCCGTTTTTTGATTTCCTTCTGCATGATTATCATCACCTATTAGACATTAAGGCTTCAGTTTATTTTATGCTAAGCCTTAGTACAGTTCGTCCAAGAATTAGAACGGTCTCATGGACCATACGCGGAATGCTTCGTACCAAAATATCACCAAAACTATGGCTCCAAATAACAGAATAAACAAGTTTTCCCGCGTAAAGCCCTGCATAAGCACCACGAGATAAGCGATGTAAAATGTTGTAGAAAAAACCGCGTAAAAGAAGTATCTCGGAAAAAGAAGTTTCCCCAACTTGACAAAGTGTCGAAGCACTCCGATCTTAACTTCGTTGACAAGAGAATAATTACCATCTGAATGCTGTTTCTGCACTAAGCCTAATTCGCGCAACTGCTCAAGATGATGGTGAGCCACGCTGGGACTGCTAAAATATAAGGCTCGTTGAACCTCACGAACACTCATGGGGCGACCGTTTTTCAGAAGAAGCCAGTAAACTTTCCAAGCTTTCCCACGGAGAGCATACTCAAGCTTGATTTCATCTTCCAAACTCAATGAAAGGCACGCTTCTCTAATACAAGTCTTAAATGCGAGACTTATAAGTCCAATTTTTAGAACAAACCATGATAACACTGTTACAAGTTTGCTTGCATTTTAGTCGGGTTTTTGAGGGATGAAAAGAGTTAATTCCTTGACTATTCCTTGGTATTGTTCTGTAAAAAACGGCGGTTCAACATTGCAGAAAAAGGGCTTAGTCATAGCTGTTTCAGGCAAGGGTGGGGTCGGCAAAACCACTACAACTGCTTTGATGGCTAAGATTCTGAGCGAAAGCAACCCTGAGAAGAGCATACTCGTCATTGACGCCAATCCAGACTCTAATCTGCCCGATGTCTTAGGCATCCCCGTGAATCGAACGGTTGGAATGGTCACCGAAGAACTGCGTAAGTCCTTAGAAAAGTCTGAGATTCCACCCACCATGACTAAGGAAGACATTCTCGAAACCCGCATCTTCGAAATCCTACGTGAAACACCTAGCTTTGACTTGCTAGTTATGGGACGTGGTGAGGGTGAAGGCTGCTACTGCCCTGTCAACGCCTTTCTGGCGCACATAATTGACCGCTTGGTTGGAAATTATGACGTCACGTTAATGGATATGGAGGCTGGTTTGGAGCATCTCAGCCGAAGAACAGACCGCGATGTTGATATTATGATAGTTGTAACCGACCCAAGCTCGATGGGATTGCAAACCGCCCAACGAATCAAGGAAGTCGCCAAAGAGGTTCACATAGACTTCAAAAAGTTCTATCTGATAGGAAATAGGTTCAAACCTGAAATGGAGCCTATGCTATTAGGCGAAGCAGAGAAACTAGGGTACGAGCTCGTTGGAATCATACCAAACGACGACAATATATTCGCACACAATTTGTCTGGAAAGCCATTGCTAAGTCTTCCACATAACAGCCCAGCGATAACAGCAGTAAAACAAATACTGAAGCAAGTGGGTTTGTTAGAGTAGGTTGACTTTTTTAGAGATCTGAATCTTCTCTCCAAATGTGGATTTCTTTGCTCTTATCAACTCTTCGACCAGTGGAAGTTGCCGTTGGTAGATGTGACAGTTTTTGGAGTGCATAATCATCTTTCCCATAAAGACTTTCTTCCAGTCATCGCCGTGTCTCTCTCTGCCCCTTGAGTTTAGTTCTTTGACAAAGGCTTCGCTGAAGAGTTGGAGCCCAGCGAGATTGGCTGGTAATGCGGCGTAGGCGTCCCAAGACCGCCAATATCCTGTCAAAACAAACTTCAATTTGTTGTCTTCTTCGTCTCTGTTGACCTCAGTGTCGAGAATGGTTAAGCAAGGTGGCTCATGTCTCTTGTTGGCAATCTCCTTGAAAATGTCTTGGGGGATTCTTACAACCAATGTGACCTGTCGGTCAAAGAGTTCTTCCACATATCGTTTGATTGCCTCTTCTATCTGGTCAACCGGACTTCGCAGTCTGCTTGAGTAGGTGTAGGTCTCGTCGGGTTTTTTCTCACCAAACCACAGGTATTCCATAAAATAGTTCATCACGTATCGCATGTCGCACGGAGCCTTCTCATGCACCAACGGCTTGTTTTCAGGATGCAGAACCTCAAGGGTCACATCCAACTTCTTGGTCTCAGTGATTTCTGAGCCATACTTAACACTGAAATCTTCGCCCTCTTCCCATACCTTCCTCAAAACCCGATACCACGCATCTGGCAAGTCAAATGCAACTATCTTAACGTGTTTCATTTATCCCGTGCTTCCACTTCTGTCCTAAATTAGATAAAAGAGTCAGCATATAAGCGTGGTCGCCCGCCTTATGCCGAAGAAAAGTTAGTTTGAATTTGGAAGAATAAGGACTAAAGTAGTTTCTTCTTCTTTTGAAAACTGGCGCTAGGAAGGCCAAAGCCCAAGTGTTTGGATAGCTTCGGCTACTCTGCCAACGCCCAGAATCAACGCGGCAGTGCGCATGTCTGTTTTCCGCTTCTTCGAAATGTTATAGACATTGTCGAAAGCTTTCACCATCATCAACTCAAGCCTGTTGTTAGCTTCTTGCCCGCTCCAATGTTCACGCATAAGATTCTGAACCCACTCGAAATAGCTTGACGTGACTCCGCCCGAATTAGCCAAAATGTCCGGAATGATGAATACTCCTTTTTCGTTTAAGGTTTTATCGGCTTCAGGGGTTGTTGGTCCATTGGCGGCTTCAGCCAAAATTTTGGCTTTGATTTTGTCTGCGTTTTCTCCTGTAATCTGATTTTCCAAGGCTGCCGGAACCAAAATGTCACATGACAATTCCAACAGTTCTTCATTCGTTACCCGTTTAGCATTTGGGTAGCCTATAACTGAGCCTGTTTTGTTTTTGTGGTCAAAAACTTTAATTGGTGTAATGCCTTTTGGATTGTAGATTCCACCCTTCGAGTCGCTTACCGCTATGATGCGATGACCTTGTTCATTCAGTATTCGAGCCGCGTTCCAGCCAACGCTTCCGAACCCCTGAACTACCACTGTGCTGTCTTTAGCCCTCATTCTGACGTGTTTCATGGCTTCTCGAACGCAGAAGGCAACTCCTCTTGAGGTAGCTTCCTCTCTCTGCTTGAACCCACCTAATATTATGGGTTTGCCTGTTACTGACTCAGGCACGCTGTAGCCCTTGAAGAGACTGTACGTGTCCATTATCCACGCCATGGTCTGCTCATCAGTGTAAACATCAGGTGCTGGAACGTCACGATACGGACCGATAAAATCCAGAATCATGGTGGTGTATCGACGTGTGAGGCGCTCTAACTCGCTCAACGACATTTCCTTTGGATCGCAGCAAACTCCTCCTTTTGCGCCGCCGTATGGTATGTCCACTACTGCGCATTTCCAAGTCATCCACATAGCCAGCGCCGTGACCTCGTCTAATGTCACGTCTGGGTGATATCTAATCCCTCCCTTGAAAGGTCCGCGGGCGTCATTGTGTTGCACTCTGCAGCCCTGAAAAACTTTCACTGTTCCATTGCCCATCTTCACTGGTAGAGAAACAATCAGCGCCCTCTTCGGACGCTTGAGAACTTCATGGATTCCATCGTCAAGATTCAAATGCTCAGCCGCAACGTTTAATTGATGAAGAGCTACATCAAGAGGATTCGGCCTAACCTGACTCATATGGCAAATTCACCCTTTTGATGTTAATTTGACTAGGATAGATAAAGCAATTAGCCTTTTGTTGTTGTCTTTTTCTTTGATCGGAAGGGTATGTATTCTGCGAAAAAGGAGATGATAAGTAAGATAAAGAGGATAAATACGAGAATCGTGCCTTGCGAAGTCCGCATGAACAAGGGCACATTGCCAATCCATGGCGCCACAGCCACTACCTTACCAACCAAAAGCTTGGATGAGATCATACCGTTCCAAGTATCTGGTCCATACCAAGTATCAGGAAGCTGGTTAGTGAGTGAGTTGTCACCTTTGGTTTGAAAATACCACGTGCCATTGTTTTCAACCTTCTTTATCGCTCGATGCACAATGAGTTCATAATCAGTGAAAAACAAAATGCCATCACTTCTAGGAATGCCTGGTCTGTAAAAAACAATCATGGTCCCGTCAGGTTTTGGAGCAGCGTTGATCTCACTAGCGTCTGATACACCCTGAACCACGATGAGGTCGCCCACTTGAAGGGTTGGGATCATGCTACCGGACGCCACGGTAAGGAGTGGATAATTTGTTCGAAGGACTATTCTTGGAATAAACCAAAAGGATAGTAAAAGAACTATATAAAAAATCGCAATTCGTACGTAACTATTCTTAAGCACCTTTGACAATTGTGCCTTCGCCAATATTTCGCCAACTCGCTTGGTTTCAAGCGATGCTCTACTATTGCAAAAAAGGTAGTCTTTATGTTAAAAACTTAACGCTTTTTTTGGGAATAAAAAAAATAAAAGGGGGTGGCTGGTGTATTATTAAGCTTCATTATTTTTGGCGAGCTTTTTCAGCATGTCTTAGTCTTTGGACTCCCTTTCTCTAGCGTTCTAAATCTTTCGTTTGTTCAGGACAACTCTGAAGGGTTTCTTGCATCTTGGGCAGTCGAAAAGTCCAATTTCGAGTTGCATCTTCTTGCCTGATTTGTCCGGTCGACCAGCCATAGTCCACTTCTTTTTAGGCGAGCTAACTTCGGTTCCGCACTTTGGACACTTAGCCATAATGTTTCCTCCATTGTGACCGGATACGTTGGTTTAATGTTCAACGAATAAAAGATTTATGGTGCATTTAAAATTTTGAAAAAGCCCATCATATATATGTAAACATTCAGCATTAACCATAACTGAAGGCAATATTGTTTTTCATTGAATGAAAACAAAGCAACATCGATTTCATAGATTATGATGATAAACATGTTCATGGAAAATATAGCAAATCATCATGGAAAAATACGTTCAAATTGTGTGTTTATGGAGTTTTGAGGGCAAAATCTTTCTTCTAATACTGCAAATACCATTGAGTCTGTTGGGAGAGAATGCTGATGGACGAAGACCTAACATTGTTTGCCACAGACCACGCAAAAAAGCTTGGTGCAGAATACGTAGACGCTCGTCTTGAAGCCCACTACAACGAGTTGATAACAGTGGCAAATGGAAAAGTTGAGCGCGCCATGATCAACCATAAACGTGGTATAGGCGTTCGCACACTAGTCAACGGCGCCTGGGGCTTCCAATCAACCACAAATCTGTCAAAAACTGGTGTTCGAAGAGCGACTTCTATCGCGTTTAGAATTGCAAACGCTTCAAGCAGGCATGTTCCCAAACGAGTCAAATTGGCCTCAACCAAGGAATATCGAGACTCCTATGTAGTAGTGGCGAAAACAGACCTAGAAGATGTCTCTTTCGAGGAAAAAATCAAGATGATGCTGGAATGGGAAAAAAATCTCCACACATCCAAAGCTGTTGTCCGTGGACTAATTGAGTACACTGGAATAAAAATTGATAAAATTTTCGTCAACAGCGAGGGCGCAAACATCAAATTCGCCAACACTCTGACTTGGAGTTCTCTTAAAGCAGACACAAAAAGAGGCGATTTAACCCAGTCCTACGAGCGAGTGGTTGGACATTCAGGCGGCTACGAGATTTTTGAGAGACAAGACATGGGAAAAGTTGCCAGAGAAATCGGCGAAAAAGCTGACTCATTGCTCAAAGCGGAACCAGCAAAAGAGGAAAAAACCATGCCTGTCATTATAAACCCCGATTACTTGGCGTTGCTGTGCCACGAGATTGTCGGGCACCCAAGTGAGGCAGACCGCGTACTAGGACGCGAGGCAGCTTGGGCGGCACCACTTGGTGGGCTGATAAAATTGACGAAAAAATTGGCTCCGAATATTTCACAGTTTATGATGACCCAACTGTGCCTGGGACTTTTGGTTTCTATCGGTACGACGATGAAGGGGTGAAGGCTGAGAAGAAAGTTCTTGCCGATAAGGGAGTTTTAAAGATGCACATGCACAGCCGAGAAACAGCAGAGGTTTTTGGCGTCAAGCCCAACGCTGGAATGAGAGCCATAACATACGAATACATCCCTCTGATTCGAATGTCAAACACGTTTTTCGCAGATGGTGACTGGGAATATGAAGAAATGGTGAAGGAGACAAAACATGGAATATTAGTCGCTGACATGAGGCATCCGTCCATCGATGACAAGCGCTACAATTGGACAGTAAGCGCCCAAGAGGGCTACGAAATAAAGAACGGAAAGTTGACAACACATTTGAGAGATGTTCAACTTGCCTCTACAGCGCCTGCATTTTTCAAGAGCATAGACGCAGCCTCCAAAAAATGCGAAATCTTACCCTTGCTAGGATGCGGCAAAGGCGATCCAGAGCAGTCACTGTACGTTGGAAACGGTGGACCGTACTTGCGCGGAGTTGCAGACGTTTTAGGAGTGAAATAAAATGGTGAAGACTACAGAACCAGATTTGAAAGGAGTTGGCAAGCAAATCTTAAAATTGGGAGAGAAGTCAGGCGCAGACGAAACAGAAGCCTACGTGGTTTCAAATCGAGTTTTGACTGTGCGACTCGTCAATAATGCAGTGTTCGAGTCTAAAGGCGTACACGACATCGGTGTTAGCGTGAGAGTGCTAAGGAAAGGGGGAATGGGCTTTAGTTCTACCGCTGATTTCTCACCTAAATCATTAAGGAAAGCGGTTCAAGTAACCATAGACGCTTCCAAAGCTAGGAAAGCTCACGTCAAATTTTCGTTTCCATTACCAGCCAAGCTGCCAAAAGTTTCAGGAGTCTATGACCCACGGTTAGCGAAGCTTCCCGGCGATAAAGCGGTTGAACTAGCCTACGACATGGTGGAGGAATCAATGGCATACGATCGAAGAATGGTCGACAATGCGGGTGTGCTCAATTTAGTGGAGTTCCACACCATCATTATGAATTCTCATGGATTAATCGCAAAAGATGATGGAACATTCTTTGAAGCCAGCTTAACTGCCACAGCAAAAGAAGGTGTCAGATCATCTGAAGGCTCAAAAGCCACGGCTGGGCGCACCCTAAGGGAATTAAGACCTACAGAGTTTGGCAAAAAAGCGGCAGAGATGGCAGTCGACGGGTTAAAGGCTAAGCCACTAAAAGAGGGCACGTATGAGGTTATTCTTGACCCAGAACCGACAGCAAACATAACTAGATACATTGGCTGGCTTGTCAGCCCCTTGATTGCCAAGTTGTATTATCCTCTGTTCCTTGACAAGTTTGGCAAGCATGTGGGGAGCAAAATGTTAACTGTTGTGGACGATCCGCTCATGTCAGGTGGTGTAGGCGCAGCTGTAGTTGATGAAGAAGGATCGCCTTCAAAGAAAATTACAATATTGGATAGGGGTGTTTTGAAAAACTTTGTCTACGACTCTTTCTATGGTGCAATGGAAAAAAAGGCCACCACAAGTAGTGGTTTAAGAACCTCTTTGGCAGTGGGTGTCAGTGCTTTCCTAGGGAAAAACTACAACAGCGAACCAATTCCTATTCCACGCAACTCCTATGTAGTGCCAGGTGATTGGAAACGAGAGGAAATTATTGAGGACATAATTGATGGCCTATTAGTTCAGCGTTTTCACTACACACGCCTCATTAACCCGACGCGGGGTGATTTCACAAGCGTTTTGAGAATGGGGTTGTACCGAGTAGAGAAGGGCGAAGTTGTGGGCACCGTTGAAAAATCAAGAATCAACGACAACCTGCTAAACATGCTACAGAATGTAGACGCTATATCCGATAAGCTCGTAGTCGCTGGAAGCTGGGGAAACTATACACACACGCCTGTACTGAGAACCAAAGCCCATGTGACACCAATCTGAAAAGACCAACCAATCATCATTCCATCATTGCTCATTGTTAATGCAAAACATACCCATGTTGACATCTTCTTGAGAATCATTATGAAAGAGCTATGCTTCATATAGTTTATATGGTGTTTCGCGAACATTATCTCTCACGAATCCCGATGCAAAAATCTTCATGTAAAATGCTGTTTGGAAGCGTGGAGCGGCGATGTCTCAAGAAATAAGCAGTGTGACTGAGAAGAAATCAGCGGTTTTCCGAGAAGCCTATCCAATCGCTGAGCCTAATGTTTACGCCGCCGTCGTGCGTGACCCAGTGTCGCAAAAGATGCGTTACGAGGTGATTGAACCCACGCTTCTCAAAGAGGAGCAAAAATATCTGGAAGAGATCAAGGCACTTTTGATGGAAGAGTTGGATGTCAGCCTCAAAGACTTGGAAACAAAAGAAAACGCCACCGAGTATCTCAAACGCAAGGTCACCAAAGTGATAAAAGATTACAAATTGAAGATTCCGTGCGAAGCAGTTGAAAAACTCATGTATTTCATTGTTCGTGATTATGTTGGCTATGGCAAAATTGACTCACTCATGCGCGATCACATGATTGAGGACATTTCAGCTGACGGTGTAAACATTCCAGTCTATGTTTGGCATCGGGAATACGAGTCGTTGCCGACCAACATAGTGTACAAAAGCGCAGAAGAGTTAAACGCATTTATAGTGAGGTTGGCGTTTCTCGCTGGCAAGCAGATTTCAATAGCATCTCCCCTACTCGATGCTTCGCTTCCTGACGGAAGCCGCATCCAAATGACTTATGGAAGTGAGATTACCCGAAGGGGTTCAACGTTCACTATCCGTCGATTCCGTGTTGATCCCTTAACTATTTCAGATCTTATCACGTTCAAAACATTGTCTGCTGAGATGGCTGCTTACTTCTGGTATGTCATTGAAAATCGTGCCTCTGTTCTTGTCGCTGGTGGCGTTGCTGCCGGGAAAACAACTATGCTCAACTGCCTCTCCATGTTCATCAAGCCAGAGTTCAAAATTGTGAGCGTTGAAGACACCGCCGAACTAAACCTGCTCCACGAAAACTGGATTCCATCTGTTGCACGCACCGGCGCCGAGAAAAAACAGGCTGGTGACGTAACGTTGTTTGACCTGCTAAAGGCGGCAGTGCGACAGAGACCAGACTACATTATTGTGGGTGAGGTTCGTGGCGAAGAAGCATACACTCTCTTTCAAGCCATGGCAACTGGACATTTAGGTATGTGCACCATCCACGCTGAATCAGTGGATTCGGCCATTCATAGGTTAGAAGCCGAACCCATGAACATACCCAGATCATTGTTAAGCATGATAGACATCATACTTGTCGAGGGAAGAACCGAAATCGGTAGAAAACCCGCCCGAAGATCGCTCTCAGTAACCGAAATGGTCGGTTCAGATCCAAAGACCAAAGAACTCTTGACCAATGACATTTATCGCTGGAATGCTGGAACCGATTCTTTCTCGTATCTCGGACGAAGCTACATTCTGGAGAGAATCATGAGAAAGCTGAGCCTAACAGCGCAAGAGGTTCAAGCCGAACTGCAGCGGAGAAAAATGGTGCTAGAATGGATGGTGAAAAACAAGATCCGAAGGTACACCGATGTAGCTGGAGTCATCCGAGAATACTATGCAGACCCAATGCGAGTTTACCAAAAGGCAAGGGTGGGTGTCTAATTGAAGCATAATAAGATTGAAGAAAGGTTAATAAAGGCTTATCAGCGCCTGGGAAGTGCTCTACATCCTCTGCTGATTTTATTTTCAAAGCGTTCAAAAAAACCATCCGAAAAGCTTGGAGACGATTCACTCAAACCTCAGGTTTTTGCCTACCGTTTGTTAGGCGAAAGAACAGTTAAGTTACTGCCACTTTTCAAGGACTTTGACATCAACCTGCAGAAATCGGGTCTGAAAGTAAGTTTCAAAGGCTACGTGAGCCTAGCCATCCTAACAACTTTGTTGGCATCTTTTTCGGTTTTGACTATTGTGCCATCTGTGGTATTCCTGTTTTTACACGTATCTCCTTTTTTGTTGTTGCTCTTCACCATTGGTGCAACGCTTTTAGCAGGAGCTATTTCTATCATCGGATTTTACCTCTACCCTCTCATCAGGGCAGACAGCCTAAAACGAAACCTTGAGGATGGCTTGCCCTTCACCACGGGTTATCTTTCCATATTAGCTGGTGCTGGTGTGCCTCCCGCCCAAATGTTTCATTCTTTGGCGAGAATTGATGCTTCTTTAGCTGTTTCTCAAGAAGCCAAAAACATTGTTAGAGATGTGGAGCTGTTTGGAGTCGACGTTATTTCGGCCTTAGAAGCTTCATCCAGGCGAATGCCTTCTGAAAGGTTTAAGGAATTACTCGAAGGTTTTATCGCAACAATACATTCGGGGGGAGACTTGGCCAAATACCTTTCTGAACGCTCACGGCAATACATGCGGCTAAAGAGGATAGCACTACGAAGCTTAGGGGACACGCTTAGTGTTTTGTCCGAATTCTATGTGGTCATGTTGGTAGCAGGACCTCTGATTTTGGTTGTTATGCTTGCGGTTATGGCAATGCTGGGTGGAGGGGCACAGGGACTGCTTGATCCTCGCTTGCTGCTTTATCTTCTGACCTACCTAGGCATACCAGTGGGTTCAGTTGTTTTCTTAATATTGCTTGACATGATCTCGCCTAAGCGGTGAGAGCCAAACATGCCAAATGTTGAAAAACAGGAAAGACGAATCGCCTGGACAGTTTCACTTGCCCTAGCAGTTGTTGTGCTCATCACCGCATTGATAAGGCTGCGGGGTTTGCCAATCTTCGATGAATACATTTTACTTGCCATAGTCATTACGTTGTTTCCAGCAGCTGTTCTAGACTACGTTGACTATCGTTGGCGACGCTCAATTGACGAGCACTTACCCGACTTGTTCAGAGCCATTGTTCAGGCTGAGAAAACTGGCATGTCGTTGACACAGGCTGTTGAAGAAGCAGCAAAACGTCGTTATGGACCTTTAACCACCGAATTAAGACGCATAGTTGTGCACATGTCTTGGGGTAAATCCCTAGAAGAAGTGTTTCAATCTTTCAGCGAGCGAGTTAACACCTCACTGACTATACGCAGTGTTCCCTTGGTGGTTGAAGCCAGTCAATCAGGTGGTCACGTAGAAAAAGTATTTGAGCCAACGGGAAAGTTCGTTCAATCCACTTTAATGGCTGAAAAAGAGCGTCAGGCACAAACACGACCGTATGTTGCCATTGTTTATGTGTCCTTCTTTGTCTTTCTCTTCACTGTCATCATGTTGTTCAAAACATTTTTTGTGCAGATGGCAGAACTGCCCGCTTTAAACTCGACTCTTTTATCTGCCGACGAGGCTAGAAGATTGTTCTTTCACATGAGTATTATTCAAGCATTGTTCGGTGGATTAGTCGCTGGTAAAATGGGAGAAGGAACGGTGAGTGCAGGGTTAAAGCACAGTGTAATATTGCTGGTGACTGGTTACATTGCCCTAAAAGTCTTGATCTAGAGGATGAGAAAGTGATGCTCGGAATGTGGCGGAATAGGAAGGCGATTACACCTGTGCTGAGCAATGTCTTACTCATGGTCATCGCGGTGTTCGGCATGTCAATTGCTATAACAGCTACCTATGTGATTACTGGCAATCTGCGCGAAACGATGGGTGAACGATTGATTGTTGAAGACTTTTGGTTCACAACGGGGGCTCTTTCTATCTATTTACGCAACACTGGTGAAACAACCATTAACATTGCAGCTGTCTACGTGGATTATACTGCGCAATCCTTTACTCCACTTATTCTAGAGCCGCTTGACCACAATTGGTTAAACATAACTTACACTTGGATCGCGAACACCGTTTACCACATCAAAATTGTGACAAGCAGGGGGACTCGAGTTGCTGATTCATACAAGGCGCCAACGTAGCTTTTCGCACGACCAACGAGGACTAAGCAATATAATAATTGTGGTTCTCAGTCTCGTAATCATAGTTGTCATAGTCTCAAACGTAATCCTATGGAGTTATCAAATGAACCAGCTTGACTGGGAGAAAAACCGAGAAAAAATAACAATCACAAACGTAGTTTTTCATCGTCCCGACTCATTGCAAATCAATCTGGAAAATGAAGGCCCATCAACAACACGTTTGGTTTCGCTGTGGATTAATAACTCAACACTACATTATCGCAAGGACATCGATTTGTATGTGAATCAAGGTGAAACCATGACTTATGCTACCAACTTTGGATGGACATCAAGGAGTTCATACACGTTTACTATGGTAACCGAAAGAGGCAACAAGGCAACATTTTCAGCCACACACACACCCAAGGTTGGAGCCATGCTAGCTTATGGGGAAGGCATCACTAACGCTTTTCCAAGATACCGCCTCTGGAGCAGTGTCTCTTGGAGTACAGAATCAAGCGAAGGACTGACGAGTGCAACCATTCAATGGGTTGTGTTAAGGTCAAGCCCTGTCCGCGAAGAAAAAATCCTAGCGGTTTTGTCCTCGATGGGTTATCTTGATGTAAGCGTCTGGAACGGCAACACACAAACTTGGACCAGCCCTATTAGGGCAGCAAGCGTGGGTACAACAATCAATGCTTATCGCTTATTTGATATAGCCTACGAACAGAATTCAGGCCGAGGAATCATTGTATACAACCCATCAGCAACAGGTGTAGACCCACAATACAGAATTTGGAACGGTTCAGCTTGGTCGTCTCCGCAAACGATCAACATTGCCACAACAGGCGTTATTTACTGGATAAAGCTTGCTTCCAAGACTCTGTCAAATGAGATTGCATTAATGACTTTAGATGCCAACAGCGGTGTTTTTGGCATGATTTGGAACGGCTCCACTTGGAGCAACGGGCTGTTACTTGAAAACACAGCTGCAGGCGCTACTGAAGAAGATATAGCTGTTGAATATATGCAAGTTTCAAAAAAAGCCATGTTTGTCTGGGGTTCAGGCACTTCCATAGAAAGCCGAATATGGAATGGAGCCACATGGAATAGCGAACTGTCAGCAGTCTCCATTGGAGCTATACCCAATTGGTTCTCACTAAAGGCAGATATAAACAGTGACAGACTAGTGCTAGTCAGCGTTGACGAAGATAGTGACTTGAACACTGTTAGATGGAGTGGCACCAGCTGGATTCTTGACATGGAACATGACAGCAGTGTCGAAACAAACGCTGCCCGATGCGCTGACGTAGAATTTGAGGCACTGTCAGGACATGAAGGCCACATCTTTTTAGTTTGGGGAGATTTGAATGTAAACCAGATAACATACAAGCATTTTGATGGCACGTCTTGGGGTTCGTCCACTCAGATTCCAACTTCAACCATTCCAACCACAGATCAACGGTGGCACGTTTTGAGACTAAGTGGAGACGATAAGATTCTTTTGGCAACGCTTGATAGCAGTTCAGACATTAACACAGCATATTGGGATGGCACAAATTGGTCTTGGAGCGACGAAGTAGAAATTACTGCCTCAACAACAAACATGCAAAGTTTTGACCTTGCCCCAGATGTTTAACTCACATTTATAAAGAACGTTTTATTTGATTAGGTAAGGCATTTCTGTTTATTGCAATGAAGTCTCCGTTAATGGCGTTGGCCTCGATTCCGCGGGTGCAAGTTCAGTAAAACTAAGATGAGCTTCTAGGGCTTTCATGACTTCCTTTTGGTTCTTTGCTTCTATCAACTCGATTTTGTAAAGGTCAGCGAGTTTTCTTCCGTTTTCACTCATCTTTGGGATAGCGATTAGACATGCTCTGTCAGGTGCCACATCATAAACTTTAGCGAACATGGCGATTATTGATTGCTCTGAAACCACATCCTCGGCTGAGGTAGCGAGGTCTATCACAATTATATGCCGTGTCAGGTCACTCTTTAACGCTGTGATGTCGAACATGTGACTGGCTCCGGATTTGCCCTTTAAGAAGCCTGGACTCTCAACTGTGAATCCGTGGCTTTGCAAGAATTCCCGTATGGGAGCAACTAAGATATAGCCTACTCCAGCTTCTTTCATGACATTTTGATTTAAAGAATATGAATAAACGTCTCTGTAAACCGCATCTTCAAACACAAAAATGTTCTTGCACCCTCGACAAAAATGTGAAGGAACAGGAATGTCAAAGTTCTTGCCACAATCATTGCACGCACACCAAACTCCAGCCTTACGATAGTTAACATCGGGCTTGGTTAATTCATTGTGGCACCTTGGACACACGTTTTGTTTGAAGCGATCTTCAATGTCAATGTAGCCGCATTGAATGTGCTCAATGAGAGAACTCTTCTTCACATTAAAAGATTTACAATATGGACAACAATACCTGATGGAAACACCGCTCGAATTACACTTGGGGCAACTAATTATCTTGTCAAATATCTCACGTTTCAGAATACCAATTTCATAGAGGTGATCCAAAAAAGTCTCTGTTGCAGCATGATCTCCCACTATTGCTTCAACTATGGGATACGTGTAACCATAGTTGGGGTCATAGTTGGGGTCTAGTTTTTCAATTTCACTACTGAGAAACTTGCTGAGAATCAGTTGAGCGCGATGGTCTCTGTAGACATCTGACCGCTCGTCTCTCAAGTTCTTAGCCATCTTCTTTCTCTCCTCAACCCAGTCACCCGTACCTGCCCCCCTAATTTGACTATTTTTGCTTTTTCTCACTGTAACTTCTTCTACACCTCAATAGATTGAATTCTAAATTGTGATTGAACATGAGAACTCATCTTTATCAGCGTTATAACCGAAGTTTTTACATGTCAATTGCCTGTTGAAGTACTTAGAGAAAACCCCTGCCCAAAATGAACCTATCAAATGTTTCTGAGAACCCCGGAGAGTCTTGACTGGTGGATTCTTGACTTGAATATCTACCATTGGAGGATCAGTGCGAATAATTCTTATTGAAAGCTTACCCCAGCCTGCGCGAGGCTGTACTTCGATTAGAGACTGCAATAGTTCTTCTAGGCTTTTACTTGAGTTGCAGTTTATCATATTGTCAAACAGGCTGTATCCGGATTCAAACCGCATGTGGTGAATTATTGCTTCGCTTCCGCTTCCAAATATTCTGTCTATTTTCTCACACGCAGGGAGGAGATGGGTTACTAGGACTCGGACTCCAAAGAATCTAATTTCACCTGTATCTTCTGATTTCGCTTTCTCTTCATTCTTAGCACTAAATCGCTTTTTAAAGTCAGTTTCTATCTCAATTTGTTCACAATCAACCACATTTGTTTCCGCACACATCTTAGAATCCTCTCTTGTAACCACATAACTCGAAGACTGACAGCCTTGAATTATGACTAAGCTTTTCCACTTCAGATATAATTTCCAATTTCAAGGAATACACTGGAATGGAAGCGCAAAGACATTTCATACTGTCTTGCTACTGCCGGTGTTTAATAATAGATTTATTAAATCTAAATACTCAGCCCAAATCTATATCCAGAGGAAACTCGCTATCTATAGCTTTTCTGGTCTCTTGCCCGCGCGCCCGGGCCGCCGAACTTTTTGGGTTCACGTCGACGCGGGTCGCCAGCTACTAGAGTTCGGTCGTATTCTGTGAACAGGGTTTGCAGATGCGAGCTCTTCGTCCAACGCAACAGTGCGCGTGCAACCGCTGTTCGTGCAGCTTCGGCTTGAGAGATGAAGCCACCGCTTGAAACTCTAACATCAATGTCGAGCTGTTTCCATATGTTATCACCGGCTAGTAGCAAAGGCTCAAGAATCTTGTCGCGAGCAATTTCGGGTTCATAAATTTCAACAGGGACATTGTTTATGCGTACTCTGCCTCTACCTGCTCTCACTGTTGCTCTTGCGATTGCGGTCTTTCTCTTGCCGCTTGTTAACAAGACTTTTGTTGAGCTAGACAATTTTATTCACCGACCTCTTTGTATCCGATTTCCTTGGCAAACTCTCCGATAGTAACGTAGGGACATTTCAACCTTCCAGCATGGGCTTCTGGGATGGTTTGAAACGTCGCATTCTTCAATTCAGATGGGACGCCTAAAAAAATTCGCAAGTGCTTCAACGCCGTCTCCCCTTTTGGTTGCCTATGCGGGAGCATACCTTTCACAGTTTTGCGCACAATCTGGTCTGGGCGTCTCGGATGGAAAGGACCTTTACGCGGGTGTCCGATGTCAAGAAAAGCGCGGGCTTCTTTAACTCGGCTTAGTCGTTTGCCTGAGAGGGTGGCTTTTTCAGCGTTCACTATAACTATGGGTTCGCCTAAGAGTAGGCGTTTTGCCACTATGCTTGCCATTCGCCCAAGAATCAAACCAGAAGCATCTATAACCGTGCTAGGTTGTTCTTCATTGGTTTTCAAAGAAGTTTCACTCCATTATTCTGATGTTGCTGCCCTTTGGGTTGTTTTTCAATAATTCTGAGATAGTTAAACACTTGCCTTTTGCTTGAGAAATTTTTGAGCGTGCCTGCGTTGAGAAAGTGAAGGCTGCCACTATGAGAGGATGGTCTAGCTCGCCAGCGCTTAAAACTTTGCCTGGGACAACCACTGTCTCCTTCTCTTTTGTATAGCGGTTCAAACGGCTCAGATTAACGGCTGCACGCCTGCGTCTTGAAGAGGACAGTCTGTCAGCGATGTCTCGCCAGATGGTGGCGTTGTTTTCCTTAGCGTTTTCTCTCAATGAACGAATAAGATTAAGCATCTCAGGATTCTGCGACTTGACTTGCCTCATCTTTCTTCACCGTCAAATGCTCAAAAAAGGATTCGAATTTCCTGTCGAGAATCTTAATGGCTTCATTCACTATTCGTTCAACTGGAAGAGCGCCCGTAGACTCCACATCCAGAACAAACACATCTTTATCCCAAGACACTTCCACAGCGGGTGGGCTCTTTGGGCAAACATCCACACAGTCACGGCAAACAGTGCAGTCAATAACTTTGCGAAGCTCGAGTTTCTTTCCTCCCTCTGAAATTGAAATGACTCGTTTGGGACATATGTTTACGCATTTGCCGCATGAGTCGCACTCTTTTTCATTGATCTTTACCTTAGGGAAATGCTTGTAGGCGCATACGGATACGGGTTGCCACTTGGCGTGTTTTTGTCCCTTGCCGAGTCTTGCGTATGCCTCAAGTTTTAGGCGTTGGTCTGGGGCTAGCTTTACGATTGGTGTCTTTTCGCTCACAGGTCTAATATTGGGGTTTTCTGCTTTTAAGTCGCCGGAATAAACTGTTTTGACGCTGTCCTTGGCCTCTGTATCGAGTGTTAGAGATGCACGACAGAGGTTGCAGCCTAACTCGCTCTTACATGAGCATTCTTCAGGCAGATTATAAGAGTCCAAATCGGTCTTTATCGGTATTAATCCAAGTCTGTGCGCCAAAATCTCGTCGTGCAGCATTGAGGAGTTTTCGATGACTACCACCTCGTCGATGGCCATGGATGGAACCTCGGCAATCATGATTCGGCGTAGCGAATTCATGAAGGTAGAATCCACGTCCTCAATAATTAGGCGAACAGAAAAATCGTTTTTGTCAACAATTTTGACTTCCAAACAGTGTTTTCTCCTGTCTAGACTCTGCGTCCTCTGCGTCCACCCTTTCTTCTGGTTCCATCGTGGGGAATCGGCGTGACTTCTTCGATGCGTCCGATGCGGAATCCCGCTCTTGCAAGAGCTCGTATAGCGGCTTGTGCGCCTGGGCCTGGCGTTCTAGGTCCTGAGCCGCCTGGTGCACGAACTTTTATGTGGATGGCAGTTATCCCCTTGTCTTTAGCTACGGTGGCTGCGTGACCTGCGGCTCTCATGGCTGCGTATGGTGAGGACTCAAGCCGGTCTGCTTTGACGAACATGCCTCCGCTGGTTCGGGCTATTGTTTCAGCACCAGACAAGTCGGTTACGTGAACTAGGGTGTTGTTGTAAGAACTGTAAATGTGAACGATTGCCCACCTGTCGGTTCTTTTGCTCAAGTCGTTTCTTCCATCCTTCCTTTTCTACGGGCCGGTGCACCCGGCTGTGGTTTAGTCTCTTCAACTGAGCTGATTGCTGTTCTAACTGGATGATTTGGGTTTGACAGGCTACTAATTTGGGCGTATGCGATTTTTGCTTCTTCGTCTCTTAGAACAAGATAGCTTGGAGTTGGAACTCGCCTATTATCTATGGCGATGTGTCCATGCGTGACAAGCTGTCTAGCTTGGTAGATTGATTTAGCCAAGCCTTTGTTAAAAACTAGTGTTTGTAGCCTCCGCTCGAGGATGTCTTCTAATGAAAGGTCTAGTACATCATCTAGCACTGCGGTTTCAGGTAGAATGCCTAAACGGTTAAGTCGTTCTAGAAGCTGTTTTTCTAGTTTGTGTCGCTGTTCGGTTGGCATGCCTGATAGTGAGCGTGCGATTTCCCTGAACCTTGACAGTGTGGTTTTGTGTCGCCAAAGTTCTCGTTTGTTTCGCAGTCCGTACTGTCCTTGCAGTCTTAGTTCGGATTGAAGGATGTCGGTTCGCCACGGGAAACGCGGAGTTTCATACTTTTTTCGTTGTCTTTTGGGGTCGCCCATTCTACGTTGGTGCCTCCCGTTTGATGAGTTCTTTCTTTTTTACGCCTATGGCTTTGCCTTTTCTACCTGTTGTCCTTGTGTGTTGTCCTCTGACGCGTAGTCCGTAGGCGTGTCGGTATCCTCGCCATGATTTGAGGTTTTTCATTTCTTCTATGTCGGTCTTGATTTTGAGGGTTAGGTCGGCGCCTGTTAGGTGTTGGTCTTTTCCTGTTTCCATGTCTTTGGTTCTGTTTAGTATCCATGGTGGGAAGCCGTATTTTGTGGGGTTGGTTATTATGTCTTCGAGTTTTTCGATGTCAATTTCTGATGTGAAGCCTATGCGTGTTTCTGGGTTGATGTTGGCTTTTCTGATTATGGCGTTGGCTAGGTTGATGCCTATTCCTTTTATGTTTGCGAGTGCGTAGTTGAGTTTTAAGGTGCCCTCTAGGTCGGTGCCTGCGATTCTGACGATGTGTTGGAATTCTTTTGGGGTTGACATAGTTTGATTGGTCCGCTTTATGGTTTGGGCTATCTATGAGGGTTAGGGGACTTTATTTAAACTTTGCTTATTGTTTGTTTGGGCTTTGGGGACAGAAATTGGTTGTTTTTTGTTGCTTTTTCTTGTTTTTTCTTGTTTTCAGTGACTTGGCCTTGTTTTCGGCAATTCGTCTCGACCTGTTAGTATGTGTGTGAGAAAAAAATTTTCAGGTTGTTTGGGGTAATTAACGTATGTTCATCGGGGTGCATGGTAGAGCTTTCCAGCTTCTTCTTTTTTTCTCATTCCTTAAGCTTGGAGCCGCAGATTCCGCAATAGTTCATAGAAGAGGGCATGGGAGCGTGGCATTTTGGACACAGACTTTGGGGTGGTGGATAAAGGGGCTTGCCACATTGTCCGCAGAACTTGTTTCCTACGGGATTTTTGGCTCTGCAGTTTAGGCAAATAATCACTTGTTTAGTAATCCTTTTCGGTGGCTTCATAAACTGAAACATGTGCTGAGTCATTGCCAGTCCTAGGGCTAAGCCTATTCCAGCGGAGAAGGCGTCACTCACGGTGACGTCACTCACGGTGACGTCAACCATTTTTTGTTAACCTTTGCCGTTCGTGTCTTCAAATTAACAATCTTTGACACTTGACTAATAACCATTCGGCAACGCAAACCTGTTAAGTCTTAGTTTGAGTTATCTTCTGTGGACCAACCTTGCTTTGAAGGGGTTTTGCCTTGGAAAATGATGTTAGAATTAAGCTGAGTAAGTATGTTAGTTATCTTTTGAGGCACAATCCTGAAGACTTGGAAATGGACGACAAAGGATTCATTGAATTAGACCAGCTTCTTTCCAAGCTCAGGAGGCGTTTTCCGACTGTCGACAAGAAACTCTTAGTAGAAATGGTTGAGCAGAGCGAGCGCAGAAGGTTTGAAATAGTCGGCGACAGAATTCGCGCGCTGTATGGGCACACAATAGACGTGCACGTGCATCTCAAAGAAGATACACAGGTTGAGCGGCTCTACCATGGGACCAATCCAGAAGCCGCCGAGCAGATTCTAGAAAAAGGTTTACAGCCGATAAAGAGAAGATGGGTACACCTTTCACCCACGAAAGAAATAGCCTGTGAGGTTGGAAAACGCAGAACAGACACCCCAGTTATCCTCATGATCAACGTAACTGAAGCTAGAAGCCATAGTTTTACAATTCTTCAAAGCTGGGGACAAGGTTTACGTGTGCAAGCATGTTCCTGCAAAGTATATCAAAACGCTCAGCACTTAGTTATGTTGAATCAAAGCTAGGCGTACGCGAACATGATAGTGAAAGAAGTCGAGTGCAAGTCCCTGCTCAACAAGAGCGCGTTGGCAGACTATTGCATAAACCCCTACGTTGGCTGTCAGCACGCGTGCAAGTATTGCTACGCCGAGTCATACACTCGGAGGTTCACAACGCACGAAGAGGCATGGGGAGACTTTGTAGATGTCAAGATTAATGCGCCCACTATTCTTGCTCGTGAAGTGAAAAGGAAACCCAAGGGCAGGGTTTATGTCAGTTCTTTGACTGATGCCTATCAACCGCTAGAACGAAAATATGAGCTAACCCGCAAACTACTTGAGATCCTACTGAAACACCAGTTTCCAATATCGATACAGACTAAGTCCGCCCTAGTCCTAAGAGACTTAGACCTTATCCGAAGGTTTCAGGAACGAGAAGTCGGGTTCACAATAACAAGCCTAGACGATGAGGTGAGAAAATCGTTTGAGCCGATGTCTCCTTCAGCTGAGGAAAAAATCTCAGCAATCAGACAACTGAAAGACAACGGCGTCAGAACATACGTCTTCTTCGGACCAGTCCTACCCTACATTTCAGACCAAAACATCGAAGAGCACTTTCAACACATCGCAGAGGCTGGGGTCAATTATGTTTTGATCGACAAACTCAACCTAAAGCCCGGATTGTGGCCAATTCTGGACAATTTCGTTCTTAAAAACCTCCCTCAACTTCACGAAAAATGGAAAGATATACTCCTCGGCAAGAATGAGTATTACAAGAACTTGAAAGTGCAGATAGGTAGCATATGCAAAGAGTTAGAACTAGAATGCAAATTCTGCTTCTAAACAACCATTTCGGTAAGCCAAAATAGGTCTTTCTAACAAGAGTTTGAATCCCATGCCTCGCGACCAGTAACTACTCGGGTTCGTTTAAGCTGAACGATTTAAATTGCTTGCTGGAGTTGGATCGCCCCCAGAGTGCTTGTCAAGAACAGCAAGTAAATGAACAAAAATATGGCGCCTTCCCTCCAGCTCAGCCTTCCCATGGACAGGAAATACCAGAAGAACAGGTTGGTGATCAGAGAAAAAATTACAAGGTTTTGGAAGACAAGCATGTTCATGGTTAAGGGTGACCCTAACAGCACTGGGATAAACAGTGTGATTCCTAGAATCAAAGTTATGTTTACGAAACTGCTTCCGATTATATCACCGAAGGCGAGTGACGGATGACCTTTTAGAAAAGCTCTCAAGTCAAGAGTGACTTCAGGAAGACTTGTGCCGAGCGCAATTACTGTGGCTCCTATTATCTGTCGTGGTACATCAAAAAATTCTGCTATGGCAACAGCGGATTCCACGAGAAAATAAGCACTTAAAACAACACCGATGACCCCTAAAAAGGTGAACAGGACGTATAGCCTTAACTTCTTTTTCTCATCTTCAGAAACGCTTCTTCCTTCTTCGGGTGGGATTCTTATCTTCGACATCTGATAGGTGTAGAAAACAAAAATTAATATCAGAATCAAGCCCACAAACCAGCTGGCTTCGACGATGTAAACAAGAGATAAAGGGATTACAGAGGACACAAAGAGACCGAAATAGAGGCTGCCAAGCTCTTCTTTGGCGAACGAAGGGATCAAGCTGACCCCGCGTGGTCGCCTTAGGGATATGATTAAAGCAGCTAAACCGATTATTAGGCTGATGTTCACTATGTTTGAGCCTAAAACATTGCCTACCGAAATCGCAGCCTGACTTCCACCTGTCAATGGGTCAACACTCAACGCTGTTATGAACGCAACACTTAACTCGGGCAAAGATGTAGAAAAAGCAAGCAAACTGAAGCCCACAGCTGTCTTTCCAAGCTGGGTAATATCAGAAACCTTAATCGCGTTTGTTATCGCCATGTGGCTTGCCTGATCCAAGATTATTAACGCGATTAGAATAATCAAAAAGTTCGCTATTACATCTAGACCGTTCATGGGCGCTCGCCTCAAAATCACGTTTGAAAACTGCAGCAAGCAAAATAAACTTACCGCACGCTTCAAAGAAACCCCAAAACCCTTTTAGTGAAGGCTTCTCTTGTATCATTTTGAATTTGGAGAAACGCAGAGAATCCATGCAGTCTAAAAATCCAACAGCCTTTGACCAGCTTGTAAAGCCTATTCGACGCATGATTGAGCAGCGAGGTTTCTCTTCACCCACTGAGCCGCAGGAGAAGACCATACCCAAAATTTTAGAAGGCAAAAACGTTCTTCTCATTTCGCCAACTGCAACGGGCAAGACCGAAGCCGCTGTCCTGCCTGTTCTTAACATGCTCATTACCACCGCTGAGCATCCACGAGGAATTAAAATATTGTATATTACGCCTCTTCGCGCCTTAAACAGAGACTTGCTTGAGCGTTTAGAATGGTGGTGCAACAACCTCGACGTTAAGTTGGCAGTTAGGCATGGAGACACGGAGACGCAGGAAAGAACCCGTCAATCTCGCAGCCCGCCTGACATGTTGATTACCACGCCCGAGACCTTACAGGCTATCCTGCCAGGCTGGATTATGCGCCAACACTTACAGCAAGTGCGATGGGTCATAGTCGATGAAGTACACGAAATGGCAGACAGCAAACGAGGCAGCCAACTTGCGTTAGCTCTAGAACGACTACGCTGGATCACAGGAAAAGAATTCCAACTCATCGGCTTGTCAGCCACAATCGGCAGCCCCGAAAAAGTCGCACAGTTCCTCGTCGGCAACAGTCGACCCATAGAAATAGTTAAGGTGCCAGTTGCACGACTGATGAAGCTAAAAATCCTGTTTCCTCAACCAACACCAGAAGACACAGAATTAGCCTCAACCCTGTTCACGCATCCTGAAGTAGCAGCACGCTTACGCATCATCCGCCAATACATTGAGAAGCAGAAGTCTGTGCTCCTGTTCACGAACACCCGAGCCATCTCTGAGGTTTTAGCCAGCCGCTTCAAAGTATGGGACGTAAACTTCCCAGTTTCAATCCACCACGGCTCTTTAGCTAAGCCCTCACGCATAGCGGCTGAGAGAGGACTAAAAGAAGGCACCCTAAAGGGATTGGTTGCCACTAGCTCACTAGAACTAGGCATTGACGTGGGACGCATCGACCTAGTCATCCAATACATGAGCCCGAGGCAAGTTACTAGACTCATCCAGCGCGTGGGCAGGAGCGGACACCGTGTTGGGCGAATGGCAAACGGCATAATAATCACCATGGATTCAGACGACACCTTGGAAGCTATGGTTATCGCCCGCATGACCTCGAAGGAACAGTTGGAGCCAGTGGACATTCCATACAAACCTTATGACGCCCTCTCACACCAAATCATAGGCTTGCTCATGAAAAAGAAGCGCTGGTACTTCTACGAAATCTTCGACATGTTCAAAAACGCCTATCCCTACGCCGACCTGACCACAGAGGATATACAGAAAGTCTTAACCTACATGCATTCACGCTTTCCCCGCCTAGCATGGGTCTCATTCGAAGACCAGTTGGCGATCAAACCGCGCCGAACTAAAGCCCTCTACGAGTATTACTTTGAAAACCTATCGATGATCCCAGATGAAAAACAATACCTCGTCGTAGACGAGTCTTCAGATGCAGCTATAGGCGTATTAGACGAAGCCTTCATGGCTGAATACGGCAAACCCGGCGTCAAATTCATCATCAGAGGCAGCCCCTGGAAAATCATGAACGTTTACGGCGACAAAATCTACGTGAAGTCAGTAGATGACCCGACAGGCGCTATCCCCAGCTGGATCGGAGAAGAAATCCCAGTTCCGTTTGAAGTGGCTCAAGAAGTCGGTGCCATAAGAGGTTTTGCGGAACAAAAAATCAGAAGAGGAATAAAACCAGAGGAAGTCGCAGCCCAGTTGGCTAAGAAGTATCCAGCTGACGCTGACACTATTTTAAGAGCGCTGTTAGAAACTGTTGACCATGTGAAACGCGGTTTCTTGGTTCCAACCGACAGGCGAATAGTTGTGGAAGACTGGGAAGAGTTCATTATCATTCACGCCAACTTCGGTTCGCTGACAAATCGAGCTCTAGCTCAGCTGCTTGGTCACGTTTTGTCGGAGCAGACAGGCTACTCAGTGGCAGTTCAGCACGACCCCTACCGGATTTTCATTCAAACAATGGGCACAGCCAACACCAATACGCTAATCGACTTGTTCAATGACCTCAAGCAGAAGCCAAGCGACACCATACGAGACCTATTAATAAGCGCAACGGTCAAAACGGGCTTATTCAAGCGCAGAATGATCCATGTAGCAAGACGATTTGGCGCCCTCAAAAAATGGGTTGACTTCAGCACGGTCAGCCTACGCAGCCTCATGAAGAGTTTTGAGGGCTCAGTCATCTACGAGGAGGCACTAAAAGAGGTTTTCACAAAGGACCTGGACCTCCATCGCTTATTGAAAGTTCTCAACGACCTTCAAACAAGTAAGATTGAAGTTGTAAAACTAGAAACTGGAGGCACAGCCACACCTATTGCTCGCGTCGGCATCGAAAGGGTCAGCATGAAAACAGACCTTATTCCAAGCGAGCGAATGAAAATCATCCTCGTGGGGTCGGCTAAGGCTCGATTGCTCAACGAGGTGCGCACATTCGTATGCACCAAAAACTGGGACTACACCGAGATGATTCGCTTAAACGACTTACCCGACAAACCGGCGTGCCCGAAATGTGGATCTACCGCTATTGGCGTGTTCAGCCGCGAAGAAGAGCAAATTCGTTCATTAGTGGAAAAGAAGGGTGAAAAACTGACAAAGAGCGAGCAGAAGTGGCTGGAACAAGCATTAGAAACCGCTGAACTAGTTTCTAGGTACGGAAAAGCAGCCGCAGTAGCACTAGCTGGACGCCGAGTGAGAACCTCAGACGCGCTGGGAGTCTTACGACGAGAACAGGTGCTTTCTGACCGCTTTTTCGAATTGGTCATTGATGCTGAACGTGACGCATTAAAGCGAAGATTCTGGTAGCACGGGCGTTTGAAATGAATCAGCAGTCGTTAGTGTTGATTCCAAAACTATAAAAGAGTCAACGAGAGAGATAGCTTTCACTCAAACCGATTTGTGGAGAAAAAATGTTAATGGAGTTGAGTCGTCAACAGCTGCGTGAACAGGCACTCAGCCGATTCAAATACATCAAAACATGCATTTTGGCGAGGGAACTCTGCCTCCTCGTGCGCACAAACCGTGTGGCATTCAGCTTGAAAGACGCCTCAGAATGCTGTCAGTTCATATCATCGCTCTGCAGGGACGCGGGCTGCGAAGAGCCCAGTCAACTTTGTGGAAAGGCAGCTGAAGTCGTGTTGGAAAGTGAAGAGAAGTACCTCGACTTTTGTCAACAGAGTTGTATGAAGTGCGGTGAGTCTCGCAGACCTGTTCAGAAGAAGCCATCTAACCAATACGTCGCATGAATTTAACAAAAGTGTCGTCTACATACCGATTCTCCGTTTATCTTTTGGTCCTCTTTCGAAAAGAAAATATACATGAATCAGAATCAATTAGGGAAACACTACCGAGTCATCTTAAGAGGACAGTGAAACCTTGTTCATAGCACCCTTCGTTGCTACGCCCTTGCCTGTGGTTAAACAGATGCTAACTCTAGCCGAGCTAAAACCCGGCGAAATCGTCTACGACCTTGGCTGTGGCGACGGAAGAGTCATCATCATGGCTGCACAAGACTTTGGCGCACAAGCGGTAGGCGTTGAAATGCGCGAGGACTTGGTGAAACAAGCTTTAGGGAAGATTTCTGAACTTGGTTTGGGGGGACGTGTCAAAATTGTCCATGGTGACATTTTCAGAATGGACTTGTCGCAGGCGGATGTTGTGACTCTATACTTGACAACGAGCGCCAACGACAAGGTCAAACCTAAACTAGAGACAGAGCTCAAACCGGGCACAAGAGTGATTTCTCACGACTATGAAATCTTGGGTTGGCGACCAGTCAAAATAGACAACTTCTGCGAGAATCCGAGGCTGGGATACCCGTCACATACAATTTATGTCTACCGTAAGTGATTTTGGACTTATCATGTGGGTTATTTTCTTTTTCGGAAGATTTTGGCTTCATCGTTGTATTCTCCTGTGACGTACTCAAAACTGACTTCTATGAGTTGGCACGCTTCTGCGTTTTTGGCATCTTTAACGTGGAATGGTCGTTTCCGGGATTGTTCTAAAAAATAGATTTATACATAACAATAGCAGAAAATAGTTCGGTAAAGCATGGACAAAGAAATAGCGCTCTTGCTGATTTTTTGCGTGGCGACTGCGGTCTCATCGGTGTTTTAGTCTTTCATGAGCTAAGTCCTTACAAGCAAGCTTTGGCGACATTAATAGACGAAATCAATTCTAACCCTTCTGCATGGGTGAACAAAACAGTTGTGGTTGAAGGCAAACTTATGGGCCCGTCTGGCTATATCCTGGAAGAGACACCACCATGGAACTACGAGTTAGCTGGACCCAACGAAACCATTGAAACACTCGGCAAGAGAGAGACAGTTGGCATCGGAGTTTTGTAGAATGGTAAGGATAACTATGGATTCGAGAACGTGAGGGTGTTAGGTGTTGTTAGAGAGAGGCCGCTGGATATACCTTTGGGGAACGCATCCAGTCTGCTATTACATAATGCCCAAAGAATTGATAGACTATAGAGAAGCTGGCGCTAAAGTTCTACCACAAATTTGTTTTTTGATCCAATGAATAAACCTAGATAGGGTAGCTATTTTGGTCAAGCGTTGACAGTGCTTTTAGAACGGTTGCGGAAGCATGTCTGAAGACATATTTCTCGCCGGCGCAGTGCAGCAACCAATGTATTCCTATGAGGCTGCTAATATTTACCGTGGAAGACCGGGGAATCTTGCTGTGAGGATCCACCTTCAACAACTTGTCGATAAGCGCTCCTTGATTGTTCGCGCGTTCCCGAGAAACCCTCCACAAGTCTAATAGGGTTGATGGTTATAGCTCCAATACTTAAGGGTTGCACATGAAAAGAGACAAAAAACTGCTTGTTCTCGGCGTTCTAATCATGGGAATTCTTGGATTAGGTTTGACTCCAACCGCGAAGACACTTAGCTTTACCTACAGTGATGGTGTTATAGCCTATCTGACCGTTTCAGGTCCTGACTTGGCCAAACCTGGAAACACAGAATCGTATACTGTTTCAGGAAGTTTTACAGTTGTGGCAAATGATTTTGTTCACATTACACTTTGGCTTGAAACCTCTTCACAATTTTCCAAAGTCGTTCTCGAAGAAGACCCATTGCCACCAGGGACTTATAGTGCGGGAACTACGTTCACCAAAACATACCAGGTCTTCATTCCCAACGATGCCGTCAACAATAGATATATCTATGCTAACATGACCACCAGCATTAGACAATTCTCCAAAATCGGTATTTCACTAGTTCAAAACCTAACATACACTGAATTACAGTTTCAAGTGACTTCTTTGCAGTCTCAGGTCTCTTCTCTACGAACACAAAACGACAACTTGCAGTCCCAGGTTAATAGTCTGCAAACAGAAAAGAGCGAATTGCAGTCTCAAATAGACTCTTTGAACTCAAATGTCACGGACTTAGAATCTCAAATCAATAGTCTTCAGTCTCAACTCAATGATCTTCGTGTCCAGGATATGAATGCAACTAACTTGTCATTATTTTCCATGGGAATAGCTGCTGTCTTCGTTGCTACGACAATCTTCTTTGCAGTCAGAAAACCCAAAGTGAAAACTACCTAAAAATCCCACTCTTTTGACGCGCGCAAGAGTCATCGTGGATAGACTATCTGGGGCACCTCGGATTCCGTTAGCGCTTCCTTTCGGGCAGGTCTCGTTTCGGCTCTTATGATGTGGCGGCTGATTGTTACAGGTTTCGAGTGGATTTTTCGAGCCTCTAGGCATATCTTGCAAACTTCAAGCGGAATTTCTGGAGTTTCAATCGGACAATTCCAATCTGGTATGAATATGCATTTGTATCTGAGTTCATCTAACATTTCGGCTGTCATGATTTATGGTTCCTCCTTTTTTTGTAGTAATCGTAAAAAGTGGACAACGCAAGTGTTAATGTGACTGAGGCCAATCCGAGAGAAGACCTAAGAAATACTAAGACAAAACCAATGTAGGGAATCTTGACGTGGGTGTACTCGCCGATCACATTTTTAGCTGGAATATTCCATAAATCGGCGCCGGAGTTGTTGTCGCCTCTCGTTTTGAAGTAGCTCTCCCCATTTTCAGTCCACTTTTCAACTACTCTATGAACGGTAGGGGAGGACGCCAGCTTGTCGTAGGGGCTTGGAACATTGAACGCAATTATGTCCCCAGGCTCTATGTTTTCAAACTGCTCCTTCCTAACAAAGATGAGGTCACCACCATTTAGGACAGGTTGCATGCTTTGAGAGGCCACGACCATGACTGGCGCGTACGTGCCGGTTGCCAGATCTTGAACTGTGTATCCGGTCGCCAGTGCTGTCAAAACGTAACCGCTGACCAACGAGATCAAAATTGCAATTCCCAGAACGTATTTGACTTTACCCTTCTTTCTTGGCCGGGGCTCTTGCAAATCTGACTTCGCTTTATGGTCTGCAGTTACGTCTTTTCCGTTAGCCACGTGTGCATATTCAGCTCCAAGGATGGAGGCAACCTTTCCCTGTGTGTTTCTCACCAGTACAAGCGCTCTAGCAGGCTTCGCCTTGACGGAAAAAATGGACTCTGCCTTGACAGAAATAATGCCCAAGGCGAATAGGGCAACGCACACAGCTCCTATTATCCCTGTTGAAGTATTCACTTCCGGCATATCGAGGCCGAAACGTGCGATGCGCAAAAAGACCCCAATCAATGACATTGTCCAGTACAGGAACAGACCTACAGCGGAGGAAAGACAGAGAATCCCGAAGGTCTTGTTCGAATTCTGCACATAAGGCACCACAAAAATTGGGATGATGCACCTACGCATGGCATTATTTTGCTGTTAGCTTGCCTTATAGTCGTAGGTGTTGACAACATCCGCGGTAATCCCAAAGTTGATCGTTGGAGTCACTCTTTGTTCTGCTATCCAGCTGATTACAAAATTTATTGTAAAGCTGCCTCCCCTGCTTACCGCTGTCGAGTTGTAAAGAAACTCAGCTGCGGGCTCATACAACGTAAGGTCGGCATACTTGATGTTTCCAGTTGGACTTGCGAATGTCACCGCGAATGCCCTCATGCTAGTATAAAGACCGCCTAAGTCGACAATAGAAACCCTTATGGAAGTGTAGTTGAAGTATACATTCGAAATAGTCAGAGTGCCATTAGTCGGCGCTGTTCCTTTGCTATTCCTAATAACCTGAAAAACTGGAACCGTGACCGCCACTGTTGGATCATAACTCATTGGACTGAGACTCACTATACCAATCAGCGCTTGTGCCCATGCGATAGTTGTTACAGCTATGGCTACTAACGCCAGAGCAGTGATCACTTGTTTCTTACTGACCATTTTTCCATTTTCCTCCTTCTTGTTTATGCAGTTGCTTACAACATTCGTACATGTGTGTGGGTGTATATGCATTATGAAGAATCAATACAGATTTCAACTACGCATCAATGAAACTGGCTTTTAGGAAAATAATGCAGAATTTCAGTAACTACGAGAACGCACAACTGACCACCCTGAATCCGGTGGTGTCAGCTTGAGTCGCTGAATATTATATTAAAGCATTCAAAAGTTGTTGCAGTCGTGTCGCTGGTGAATATGGAATCACCCATATTGGTTAACGTTGAGCCATCCCATTTCAGGGCTCCTAGGTCAAAGTTGTTGTTCAGGATCGCCCCAAGAATTTTTGCGTTGCTGGCTACGTCCCTTGGATTTCGCTTGAGTTGAACCCATAGTTCATTACCGGTTGTAGATATCGTTGATATTCCACTCCATATTGAGGAAGCTGTAAACCTTTTATAAGAAAGGGTGTTGGGGGCTGTTCCCCAAGCCAGTAAACCCTTGCTTCCGGGGGGTTCCCATTCAAAGTCGGCACATCTTCGAGCATTAGTATTCACAGCTGAGTCATGCTCAGGGTGGACTGTCCATGCGGTTCCGTCCCAAAAAGCAGTGTTAAGGTCAGAGCCAGCGTCAACGACTAGATAAACTATCCCATTGGTCGCGGGGTCAGCTCTTAATGCCACCCAGTTTGTCACTCCCCCTTGGGCGGGAATGGCGAGTAGTGTAGTAGCTCCTAATGTTGAGCCATCCCATATTCTATAATAGTTGCCCGTGGATACAGAGTCGCCCCATATGAACAATGCCATCCCAGATGCTTGCTCATAAGCCACAGCGATACACTCTTCTGTGGCAATAGCGGCACTAGTCTCCCAAACTGCTGTTTCCCCCATAAGGCTCCAAGAAGAACCAGTCCAGACATAACCGTGAACGTCAACGTTAGCATCCAAATAAATCATTGCAATCTCGTTTGCGTTGGCGGTTGGTTTGGTTGCCAACGCTATCCAGTAGACTACGCCAGTTGTGTATTCAAGGTTTAAAAGTTGTTCTGAACCCCACGACACTCCATCCCAAATCCTGTAACCTATTTCATCTGTTGTGGTGCCTCTTGAATAGACGATCAACGCTCGGCCGGTAGTTTTTTCATAAGCGACATCAAAGCTTCTGTAAGCATTTGCTGTGGTTCCAACAAAACCTACATTGTTGGTGACGACCCACACTTTGTTTAGACCATCCCAAACATAAGCATCCAAATATCCATCATCGCTCAAAGTGACAACTATATTTTCGTACCCACGTAATTGAATTGGACAATAGGCAGCTCGAACGTATCGGATGTTGCTTCCTGAAGAAAGCATTTCGTTTTCAGAAGACCATCCGGAGCCGTTCCACACTCGTTCTTTGCAAGAGGCTAAGAGATTCGAACCGGTGTTGGATCGATAGTAAGCAAAAGCTGACCATTTCGGTTCTATAAGAACGGTTGACGTGTATGAGATTATGGAATTTACAGTTACAGGGCATAACATAAAAAGAATAACAGCAAGAGGCACAGCTGCAATTTTCTTCTTTGGTTTCTTGCGTCTTGCACCAGCACTTCTCTCCTGTTCCTCAACTTTTTCAGGTACATGCGATAAGGGCTTTTCAGAATCTGCTGTTATGGCTACTATATCTTTTCCTTTCAAAACTTTTCTTGACACTAGACAGTCGTTAATAAGCATCCCGCCGAAAATCATTGCAGCAAATCCACCATATGCACAAACGTAGCGAGCATACGCTCCCAGTAAGTATTGAAGGCCTGTTCGTTCGACCCAATGGAATAGGGCCAAGTTAGCGGCCCATAAACCAATGATTATCGTAGTCAATCCGAGGATGAGTCTTATCTTTAGATATGATCTCTTTCCTTTAGCAGATGCATCTTGATCTTGTTCGAAAGGTTTTAGAACTAACTTTTCGGTTTCGAGAGCAGTTTCTCGAGTTTCAGTAAGTAGCATCTTCTTCCTCAGCCTTCGCTTTAGAGCTGGTTCAAACAAATGGGTTCTAGAACGCGTCTCGGGGCAGTGGTGTGTACTGGAAGATCGCTGTTATCAGAGTTGTTTCATCCACTAAGTCGTAGGAGTATGTCACTATGATCAGGTAATATCTTGTTGTTGTTGTACCTTGATGGATGTAACCAGCGTCTCCCAACGTTAACCCGTTGACATAAGATTTGGTCGTTGATCCTGTAGTAGCATCATATAATGCTTCGTCAGCCCAAGCTGAACCGTTCCAATACTTAGCTGTGATTTCAAATTTTGAGAATTTGCTGTTATTTACTGCTGCAGTTAGCTCTATTTTGACGGCACAGACCTGAGCTGCGTCTGTTATGACCTTGAAAGCATACGTGCTGGGATCACTTTCGCTAAATATCGGCGTCTGAGAGCCAGCTGGACTACCTGAACCTGGTAAATTCCTCGTTTCATTGATGTCATTCACATAAACTGTCCAAGACGCAGTTGTGGCACCGATAGTGAATTGTGCTGTCGGGGTTATAGTAACAGGTGCTGTATAGGTGACTAAGGCCAGAACAATAGCTGTCAAAGAAGCAAGGCAGAGAAATCCTTTAACTCCTAACATCGCTCTAAGATCTCTGGGAAATTTCATTCTATCTCCTCTTAAGGTTTAACAAAAGGGCAACAGGGGGAGACTAAAATCTTATGAATTGTGAATCTATATGTTCAATCAACTGTAAGCATGCGAGGAAGTGGTGCTTCAACGAAGAAATTTCAGATAGGTTCCTGCCTATAGGTTGGCTCACCTCTTTATCTTACGAAGGAACGACGTGCAAGAAGCAAAATCATCAAGAATGTTAGGCTGTGCCATTAAAACTTTACAGGTTTGGGCACGAGCAACGGTATTGATAACACTAGCAAGCGCGCAACTCTATTGCCCGTGCACATCGATTTTTTGACATGTCCCTATCGTCGTAACGGGTTTCTAGGACGCCCAGAATGCAACCACAACGCCTATGGAATGATGGCTTAAGATATTTTGTATGTAACGAAAACGAACATCTTCTTTCTTTCGCCGCAATCTTGGCACTCGTAATTGAGGGTTATAGTATCCTTTGGCTCTTCTGAAAAATCAATTAGGGCATGGGACGTCTTGTTGTTACATTTACCGCATCTCAAGGAAACGACGGGAACGAAGTAACTTTTTTCCATCTTTCATCCCTCCGCAATATGTGATTCTGGCAATATCGTATGATTTGGTGCTATTAAATAATTATGAATTTCAAAATATGATTTTGAAAAATATTCCTTTTTAATTGACAGGCAGTGCCAGTTTGGCCTCACTCTCTTAAACTATACTCTGGGTGAGACAGCTCCCTATTCTTCTGGCGTTTGGATACGCTGGGGCTCAAAATGCCTCTGGGTTCTGTGCAAACTGGAAAACATCGTGCGCACGCATGTTCTTACGAAACGCGAATCATGACTCTGATTAAGTTACGCTTATAAGAGCCCATGATTTGAATTTCTTAATTGATTTGGTCTATGCTGCCTGTACCTTGGCGTCACGTAGAATCGTGGAACTGTATCGCCTGCGGTGTGTGCTGCAAAGGTTTCGATGTGGTTTTGGATTTTCCAGAGTGGATTAACATAGTGAAAGCCTACGGCATAGATTTCACTCAGCCGGGCATAAGCAGATTTTATCTGAAGCGCAAAACTGATGGCACTTGCGTTTTCTTGTACAACAATTTTGGTAGCTGGCTGTGCTTGTTGCAGCACATGAAGCCTGTGGCGTGCAAGCTGTGGCCCTTCAAGGTTTCTGACAAACCAAAATGGGGTAGACCAAACGAGGCACTTTACAATCCGAACAACATCAGATTGTACGTTTACGTTGACCCATCTTGTATAGGACTACGCTGGGGCAACCCCACGTCAGAATTCACTAGCACCATATTACCTGAATTTATTGACCTTGCTTTAGGACAGCGCCGAAAACAGTTCTATTCAACTGCAAGACTGTTCACTCCGCAGTCTTGGAAACTAATCTGAACACTGCGCGTTTATTTGTTGCTAGTATTTAAAACCAAACACATGCCCTATTATAGCAAAGAGGAGTTTCCTTTGCAGTTTCTTAAAAAAATCAAAGTTACGCGTGTTGAAACGCGACCCGACGATGCTTGGTATGACTTAGGTTTGAGGCAACTGCGAAACGGCGAGGTAAGTTTCTACAGAGTTCGAGACTTCCTCACGGGCGAATGGCTGTTCAAAACATGCAGAGACAGGGAACTTGTGAAGACCCTAGTCAAGGCTGTGAAGTGCCCACCAGGTCCTCGCTTCGCCCAGCTCGAAGGAAACACCATGGTTTTTCAACAAAGCTTAATTGAAGACAAGCTTTACGACGTAGTTTCTCTCACGTACGCTGATGAAAATGACCGACTCAGCCGAAAGATTGTCTCCAGCGAGGAAGAGGTTCCAGCTATCATTAGGGAAAACTATGAGGTTAAACCTTACCAAGAGGCAACTGGAAAAAGAGCGCCAGGAAAAAACACAGTCACCTTAAGCCAGCGTGAAGATGAAAAGGCAATGATAACGCTGTTTCTCCTCGAACGAGCATGGACACTGTCGACGATCACACCCGAAGAGAAACTCAAAACACTACAGGAAAAGCAGAAACAGAAAATACTAGAGAAGAAAAGAGAAATCAACACAGGCCAAACTTGGGCCTGTCCAATCTGCGGCGACAAGTTCCAACTGAGACATATCGAAAGAGAAACAACCACTAGACACGCACTCAAGAAGAAGTAGCTCTTTTCAAACTATGCGGAGAACGTATAAGCTGCCGCCGTCTTGGTTATATAAAATAGTGACCGAATGTGACAATTAGGGTTCATTTTCACCTACCTAAGATAGCCGTAGTAGGAACAGGATTCGTCGGCTCAACATTCGCTTACACACTGATGATCCGTGGCATAGTCTCTGAAATCGTCCTCATCGACAAAGATAAGAAGAGAGCTGAAGGCGAAGCCATGGACCTCAACCATGGATTGTCCCTTGTTCAACCGGTAAAAATCTGGGCTGGCGACTACGCAGACTGCAAAGACGCAGACATTGTAGTACTGAGTGCAGGAGCAGCTCAGAAACCAGACGAAAAACGGTTGGAACTGGTCCACAGAAATTTCGAAGTCTTTGAAGACATTGTACCTCAGATAACACGATACAATCGAAACGGTATATTGTTGATTGCCACAAACCCAGTTGACATAATGACCTATGCAACTCTAAAACTCTCAGGCTTTCCTGCAAATCGAGTCATAGGCTCAGGTACCGTTCTCGACACTTCAAGACTTCGCTATGTGCTCGGGGAATACCTAAACATAGACCCACGAAACGTGCACGCATACATCATCGGCGAGCACGGAGACAGTGAAGTGCCTGTTTGGAGCCTTGCCAACGTGGCTGGAACACTGTTGCAACAGTTTTGCCAGCAACGAGGATCAAAATGTGACACAATACTTTTGAATAGTTTGTTCGAGAGAGTCAAAAACGCAGCCTACGAGATTATAGAGCGCAAGGGGAGAACTTACTATGCCATAGGCTTGGGTTTGACACGCATTGTTGAAGCCATACTTCGCGACGAAAACGCAATCTTGACGGTTTCAAGTCTTCTAGAAAATTATTACGGAGCGAGCGACATCTGCCTAAGCGTTCCATCAATCGTAAACAGAGAAGGAATAAGAAACACTCTAAAACTTCCATTAAACAAGAGCGAGTTAGAGGGCTTCCGGAAATCAGCCTCAATACTGAAGGAAATCACAAATTCTCTCAACATTTAAAATACTTCTTAAAGGATTTTTGTCAAAGCCTCTTCCGGTTTGAATTCTTGTCCGGAGCGCACAGATGCCTCTTCCACGTAGAGTTGCATTGCATACCTGAGGGCGTCTTCCCTCACTGGAACATACTCTTGATCGGATTGGAAATAGTTGAGAAGTGAGGCGGCACATGCGAAACGCATGGCTCTGTCTTCTAAGCGAGCGGAGAATGTTACCACTTCCCTTGGAATCTGCTCTAAGATGGCGTTGCGAGCCTTCTCAACCATCTTGTAGGCTTGCGGCGTAACCAGCACGGCTTTGGGAGGAAAACGCGTTCTGACCAGTGGATGCCCAGTTTCAATAGCATACACAAGTGTGAGGTGGTCAAGAATCTGCTTTGCACCTTTTTCAATGTCGATTTCACCAAACGCTAACCGCATTTGACTCTGAGCGATTTCAATGAAGCGCTGTTTGGTAAGCCTATGCAGCCTACAGAGCATGCGGTCTTCGATGGCATTGAAGTTTGGGTCTTGGACTGTAACCTCGTAGCTTCTCCCAAATGTAGTTACATTGTAGTTGACGCTGAAGAAACTGTGGAATCTATAGGGTCCTATAACCTCGCGATGCAACTCATGCTTGATTACGCCACGTTCCATCGCCAACTTCAAAGGCTCAACCATGCCCTTGTACCTGAACCAGTCGTTAAACTCGGGAACAATAAAATTGAAAACTCGATCCGCATAAGCCTGACCGATTCGAATGAACCGTGCTGGAGTCATGCCACCTGCATAGCGGTTGCGACCAGGAACGCCGTGTGGAAAAACCTTAGCATCCAGTTTACCCAAAATCATGTCTCTGGTGGAAAAGCTCTTGCCAGTTCCAGGCTCACCGAACAAGGAAAGATTCCAACCAGTGCGCATCCCCGTTTTCCCATGCTCATGAACAATTTCCACGTCGGCTAGACCGTATTGTTGAGTGATGCTGAGCAGGCTGTCAAAGTACAGAACAGGCCCAAACAGCTTCATGAGGTAGTCAGCTAATGCGGTTATTGAGAAGGCTTTCCCAAATCGAATGGTGGCGTCGACGCGATTCCTTAAGAGGTTAGTTAAATATTCGTTGAGGGCTGCGTCCATCCTTTCAATCTCTTGTCTTTCCAAGGCAACATAATCAACCTCACGAACCTCCGCTGAGATCATCTTTGGTGAGACTGGGGCTGCAGTAGGCAGAGTGGGCTCAGGTGGAGCCATACCCAGTTCTCTCTGAATTAACGGTGATATTTCTTCCAAAATCTTCCATTCCTGGTAGCCATCACCCTGGTATGAGACAGCAATGATCTTCAGTCTTTCAAGTTCGTTTACAATGGGCGCTGGGTCGAAATGATGTCTCAGGTTTATGGTTATATCATTCAAGCCACAGCCTTTGCCAGCCTCGAGAAGAACTCTCAAAACTTCCAATCCGTTCTTTCCATGCTCTTTCCGTATCTGACGCAGGTTGTTCTCAGTTGTCTTCCATGCCCCTTCAAGCAGTAAGGCGCCGTCTTCAAAAGTGTAGTGTTTACCCCTGAACACAATCCACTTGCGAGGTTTGTGCGCATCGAATATTTCTTTGAGATGAGCATCGTTAATGGTTGATGCAATTTCAAAAGATGCTTGATCCTCGTCAATGCTCCAAGCATTCTCGAAGCGCTCAAAGTATGGCACTGCAAGGTTTCTGCCTATTTCGAAAAGTTGGTAGCGAGGAAAGGCTCGTTTCAGGAGGATTTTTCGTTCAACAACCTTGTCTTCAACAGCCACTTACGAACCCCTCTTTTAGGTGTAGGCGTTAATCAGGGCGTCTCCTTCCTTCTGACTTATCCATGCTTCAACTCTCAGTTCTTCAACACCTTTGGTTAATTGTTCACTGAAGTTTTGCCTCGTTAAGATGTTGTTTGAAGCCGCCGCTTGAAGCAAGCTCTCTCTGAAGGCTTTATCCGACTCAATCATATCCTCAAAAACAAAATCTAGCATTTGGCTCAAAGCCTTAGACCTTGGCTGCAAGAAAAGCTTCACTCCAGCGGCTGGTCTAAAGCTCGTTATAGTTTTCTGGAGGGTTTTAAGAATGCCCTCCGAACTCAACACTCGGAACGGTGGAAAGATTTGAAATTGGGTTTTCTTTTCGGTTTGGTAGCAAACAAGGTAGAATGGCAGGCAGAGCAGGGTAGTGTCCTCAAACCGCCATGGTATGGCTAGTTTCTTTAGTTCTTTTTGCTGTTCCAGTTTTCGTGCGGCGAGTTCTTCAATTTGACTCATGATTCGGCTGGTTGTAAGTCTTAGCCTTTCGATTTCATTTTGTTTGGCTTGAATATCCCTGTCTCGTTGAACTTCGATGTCTAAGATTTTCTTTCTCTCTCGGTCAATCAGCCCTTGATAGCCGTATCTTAGTCTTTGAGTGTCAGTTTCGTGTTGTCTATGGGTTTTTTCTATGAATTCTGAGAGGGTGTGCATTCTAGCTTTTACCTCCTGGATTTTGTTTGCGTGAAGCTGGATTCGGTGTTCCCAGTGTGACACGCCTATTTTGTCATGTCTGCGCTTGCGGGCTTCTCGCCTACTCAGAGAAGAAGCCTTAGAAAGCTCAAGTCGTTGCAGTTCATGTTCACGCCTTTCCAGCTCTCTTTCCTCACTCTTCAATTCGTTCTCCATAATTCTGTTCATTTTAGCTATTCGGGGGTCGCGTTCTTTGAGCAGTTGGTTCACTTTCTTCTCGACCGTAGGTCGCAGTTTTGCGATTTCAGTTTCGCAGGCTTCATGTTTTAACTCGACTTCTTTGAGAATCATTTTTTCGTGAAGCTTTGCGTTTTCTTCCAGAAGGTTTCTGACGTATTCTAGACTCTTTATCTCAGACTGGATCTGTTTGTAAAGCTGTGGCACTTTCTTGGCGATTTCAAGGGCACTAGGCTGGTCAATTTTGGATTGTGCCAAAACAACAGCGGATTCTCCTTCTAACTTTAGGGAGACTGCTTCTTTAACGTACTCACAAAAAGTAGACAACAATTCCTCATCTGTGATAAGAGCTTTAACTTGAACGTTTTCGGTTTCGGCAAAGTCACTAAACGTCTTCTCGTGTTTCTCAAGGGCGCTTTGAAATAGTATTCGATGTGACGCACCACGTTCGATGTCCTCAAGAAAAAGTGTAACGTCGGGCAATAGTTGAGACATAATGATGAAGACACAGACACCCAAACCATCTATAATTAAAGATCCGCTTTCCCACGGAACAGCCCATAGAGGATAGTGAAGTTTGGATACAAACAATATCTTCCTCGCCTTAGCCTCAAGCAACCCTCGCTTTCTGAGCTTTACTTCAGTCAAAAACAGTACAGACGCAACTTCCATGCTTGAAGTAAAGGCTTTACCTCTTTCTTTATCTGGAACCGCAAAGGGCAGAACCAAACTGGCTGCGGGCATAACTCAACTTCCACAACCACAATTTGAGGCTTTCAGTTATTAATCTTTAAAGCGAAAAAGATATTTCTGCTGTAAGGTTAAGCTATCGAAGTGAAATCACGGAGAAAAATACATTATTTGAAGAGGAAATACAGTGATTTCTCGACAAATCTGTGGTCTAGTTTCTCGTATGCTTCCATGCTGCCTACATCATACCAGAAGACATCGGACAGATAACCATAAACAGGCTTGCCGCCTTGAACAAGACGGGGAACTAGGTCTTTCATGAGGTCCACTCCTCGTGTTTTTGGAAACAATCTTTCAATGTCGCTGAGTGTTTCGCCTTCGAGAACCATTATCCCGATGCTCACAGGCTTTTCCAGCTTTGGCTTCTCCACAAACCCTAAGATCCTGCCCTTCTCGTCGAGGTCGGCTAATCCCACCCTCACAGTGAAGCCCGATGCCACGGCAACTGTTGCCATAGCTTCATGGCTCCGATGATAGTCTAACAGTTTACTAATATTCATGGTAGTAACAATGTCTCCGTAATAGACAAGCAACGTGTCCTTAGTATTTAGTACTCCTTGTTTGAATGCGTTGAGCACCGAACCAGCTGTCCCTTTCAGCTTAGGAACATCGCGCACATAGGAGATTTTGACTCCAAACCTAGAGCCGTCGTTGAAATAGTTGACGATTTGCTCGGCTTTGTAATCGACGAGAAAAGCCAAGTCGTCGACGCCGTGATACTTGAGGAGACGGACAACATACTCTAGCAGAGGTTTCTGTTTCAACCCAATCGGAATGAGGGCTTTCTGGAAATAGTATGTGATGGGACGTAACCTTGTGCCAGGTCCTCCACAGAGAATCAAACCCTTAACACTTTTCATCTGAGACTCCTCCCGCTAGTGAAAAGATATAATCAAGAAGAAGTAGAGAGAGGCGGATTTCGGCTATCATTACTTCTTTTTCTCTTCCGCCTTTTCTTCCTCTTCTGCCTCTGCCTTTTCCTCTTCCTTTTTTTCTTCAGCTTCAATTTCTTCTATAGGTTTAGGAGGCGGAGTTGTGGCCATAGTCCAGCCGATCCAAGCGCCGATACCTAGCACGGCAACAAACGCTACGAGAACAGGAATCTCAGCGAGCCAGTATCGGACACCCTGCTCTGTATGACCTGGAAGGATGTCGAGGACTATTTTTGGATAGAAGAGTGCAACTAAATATCCTATTATAACGACTACGCAGACTATGAATATCAGTCCGCCTATGGCTTGGTCTTTGCTCACCATTTTTCACCACCAGTTTAGCCATGTTTAGAAAACAACCCTATTATAAGGTTTATCATTAGTCTAGAGCGTTTACCATCAAAGTTGCGACCAATGGTGGCAAATTTTTTTGGGTCTTCTAAAGACGTGAATGCTGTTTAGTTCATCGAATTTTTCGAAGCGTGCCGATGCAAGTTGCTTGATTTCTTCTACAGTGGTGGCCGTAGCGACATCAAATTCATCGTCTTTGAATTGGCTAAGTGGTGTGTATTTTCATGGTGCTTTCGATGTATTTGTGCCCGAGCAGTTCTTTGACTAATAAGATATTCCAGGTATAATGATAGGCCACGGTTGCGCCCAGATGTCGGAAGGTGTTGAAGCTAATTCGCCGGAGACGTGATTTTGGAGCTTGTAGGCGACTCGTTTTCTAAAATGCGAATAGTTGGGATGTATGGGCGTGTGTATGACAGCCGAATAGGTTCGATTTTCCACATCGTTGCACATTTCTGAGAAAGCTCTGTCAAGTTTCCTACTGGTTCATGACTTGAAGCTTTCATTGTCATACTGAGTCTAAGTTCATAATTCTTTTATCTAAATTTCTATGAAAGCCGAACAGAGGAACGACGATTGAAAGAACAGGATACACGCACATGGAAGATTGTAGTTCTGGCACTTGTGATCGGATTACTCGGCGGTGTCGTCAGTGCAGCGCTAGTTGCTCCTCTATTCATGAAGCCTGGTCCAGAAGGACCACAAGGTGAACAAGGACTTCAAGGTCCTGCGGGAACGCAGGGATTGCAAGGCATACAGGGGCCACAGGGCATTCCAGGAATAAACGGAACCGATGCCATACTGCAAATACTTCAAAACAGAAACGATACGGCAGTTGACGTAAGCAGGTATGCTAACACGAAGTGGTTCAACATTTCTGACTTCGATTCCTCAATGAAAATAACAATTAACATTCAGCAAAACTCCAAAATCTTTGCGCAGTTTTCAAGCACCCAGACAGTGGGTGATGCATCAATTTCTGTCAGAATAGTTGTCGACTACAACTACAACAGTAGCATATACAAAGTTTCAGTCCCTGCTCCACCAGCCAGTGGAATAGACACAATACCCGGTCATGTCGAATTTCTGACCAGCCCCTTGAGTGCTGGACAACACACAATAGAAGTGCAGTTCCTCAAACAGTCAGGGAACTCGCCCACACTCCGAATACTAGATAGAACGTTGACTGTGACTGAGATCACATCGCCATAGCAAGTGATTTAGCTTCGTTCAACTCCACAAAGGTTTACCAGTGAACCTAGATCGCTTGAGGCTCTAGATCTGAGGTTCAACCAGCTCCATTAATACGCAAAAAATGCTTTTTCCATTTGGTCCTGGAAAGAGAGACCTTAATTCTTCTGCTACGTGAGATAGAAAGTGAAATCGAAAGTGGAAAATTCTTCACCAGCCGCATTTATGATCATATCTAGGACGATGGCAATTCCTTACGCATGCGTCTAAGTCCGGTGAGGAGTATTGATGCAGCCGCAACTATTGCCGTAATGATGGCGCTTGTTTCAGCTATCATAACAATGTTCGAGTTATCCCTTTGCTTCACTGCGATACCTACTAGTGCCCAGATGATTACAAGTCCATAGGCTACGTCTTTTCTTGTCGTCATAACAAGTAGAGTGATCAGTAAGGCGATTATTATTATCAAAGCAGCCCATGTTTCCTGGCTTATTCCGAAACCGTCCCATCCTGCTGAAACCAACGTGACAGAAACGTTTGCAATAGAGGCGATAGTTATCCAACCTAAGTAGACGCTGAAGGGCACGTGGACAGTCAGTTTTTCACGCAAAGTAACCGCTGACTTGCCGATATTGAGGCGTAGGTAGATCGCAATCAAAGTTGCCAGAAGCAAGAACATGAGAACAACTGATAAACTGAGGTACTCAAACTGCCAAAGGAAAAGCCAGATAATATTCAGCAAGCTACTCAAGACAAAAAGCCACCCGATTCTTTCTTGATAGGCTTTTCCTCTTTGACTGGGCAACACTTGAAATACCACAAAAACACCTAGCAAGATGTAAATAACGCCCCAAATCGAAAAAACGTAACCTTCAGGAGTTATGAGAGTTGGGTTTGCATCAGAAATCTCGGCTGTCAACTTGCCGCCAAGAATTGTTGTACCACCGGCCAAGCCGTTGACCAGAACAGTTAGGGCAAAAGCTACTACGTTTGTCCATTTCAAAAGAGTCGAGTTGGCCGCTGTCATTTGCATCCTACCTTAGTTTTCTTGTTGTTATCTATATAAAAGCATCGAAACCTCGAATCCGAGCAATCTAGGGAGAACGTTCGCGCGCGCTAGAAACTTACTGCTGTGGACGCAACGGCTGCGGACAGTGAAGGCAAAGACTATTGGAAATAGAAAAAGAAGGATTATGCGGGAGATTGTGCGGGTGATATCACCAGGTTAGTTTTGTGTGACCGGACTAAGCTATTGGAGAGAAAATAGGTATTTGGTGATGTCTCCAGTTTGCGGATATGTGGGAAAGCCAGGCTAGGGATATGGAAAAAGTGAGCAAACCTAAAGTAGTTATCGTTGTCTAGATGGGCTTATGAAAGAAAGCAGAAAGACTTTGCTGGTTCTAATAGTGCTCCTGTTTTGCACATTTCTTCCAACTCTAGCTGCTGTGCCTTTCGCTCAAGAAGAGAGCCCACTTGTGATTAGAGATGTTTTCATGCAAACTTCTGTGGCGTACTTGTGGCTCAGCCCAACAATTCATGTTGTCACCGTTGGCCTTCTTGTTGCCTTGTATCGATATGGATCAGGAGTTGGCAGAATTGCTGATGCGTTCTTCGGAATTCTGTTTCTGTTTTTTGCTTTTGGCAACCATATCGCTGTAACTGAGAACTATGGACTTGTTGTGTTAACTGGCAACTTGGTTCCTATTTTAATTGTGGGTCTGTTCTGGATGTGGGAAGTCTACAAACCTCTCAATGTATATGTTTTTCAAAGGCTACCTGCTTGGAGATACTGGATGTTACCTTTTGTCTTTCTGGCTTTTTGGTCTCCGATAAACGCAGAGCTGAGCCCAGACTTCAATCCCCTGCTGCTGCTCACATCTTCTTTCGGAGTGATGTATTGCCCCACCACACCGCTTATCGTAGCTGTTTTGACGTTGATTTATCCCGGGGTTAGCATCTTTCTACTCAGAATCACAAGTTTCGTTGGGTTGTTAATCGGTTCATTTAACGCCTTGTCGTTCTTCGTGATGCCTGGATACACCATATGGAACCTGATTCTTCACACACCACTTATATTGATCTCAGCATACGGCTTGCTGATCCCAATCTTGGTGAAGAAGGGCTATCAAGAATCTCTGAGAGAATGTGGATGGCAAAAGTGACAAAAACAATCAAAGATTGGACCTTACTTCCTTTTCTCGTAACCGCGTCTACGGGTTTTATTGTGGCGATACTTGATTTTATTTTTCTCCAAAATCTGAAGTTTCAACTTTTTGCTCTTGCCGGCTTGTTTATGTTACTAATCGGAGGATATTTGCGTAACAAGGCACGACTAGAACTCAAAAAAAAGGCAGGGTTTGGCAGTCTTGCTGCAACAGGAAAACTCCAAGTTTTAGAAAGTCATCAATTGGTTAAAAACGGACTTTACAAACACCTTCGACATCCAATATACCTAGGGGAAACAATAAGGAATTTTGGTCTTGTTTTAATTTTCTCAAGTATATACGGGACTTTATTTATTGTCGTGGCAACAATTTTCCTTCTTTTGAGAATAAGAATTGAAGAACAAATGCTTATAGAGGCATTTGGCGAGGAATACAAAAAATACCAAGAAAAAACGAAGAGAATAATACCTTTTATATATTAAACTGGTTTTAATTTTATAAGCAACAATACCCTTTCTTTTCTTCGGAGAAAGTAGAAATTAGAAGTTAGATTTCACATTGCAAGAGATATCTCCACAAAGCCGTCTTTTCCGCCTATTGGCTTGTACTTTGCAATGTGCCTGAGGATGGCTGTGACACGGCCAGAAAAAGCCGAACTGACCCCTTTATTGTGTGGTGACCCTGAATCTCGGGGAAGCAACATTGATATACTATAGTGAGTCTAAATATATCAGAAGCCCAGAATGAAAAGGTGGGTCGCATAGGCTTGGAATTGAAACCAATTAAGTTGGGCAAGAGTGTGGAGTTGAGGTACATTCCTTTTTCAGAGCTGGCTGTTCCATGGAATGTTTGCCTCTCTTCTAGCAAGCCTAGACAGGATGGTGATGAAATCAAGCAGCCCAGTGTTCGCACTTATCGAGCGGTGGGAGGCAAGGTTTCGAAGGCGTCGAAGACTCTGAAACGTGGAGATTTGGACGCTTTGAAGCGTTCAATTGGACAGTTTGGTTTGTTGAGGCCTTTTGAAGTGGCGGAGCTACCTGAACGGTTGGATTTCTTCTACGGTGGTAAGGGCAAGTACATAATAATTGACGGGCAGCGAAGGTATTTTGCGATTAGAGAGCTGTTGAGGCTGCCGTCAGAAAATGATGAGATAAGGCAGAAAGATAGTTTGCGGTCAAATTCTGGGCTTGATCAGGTTGAGAAGGTGGAGGCGGAGGCGCAAGAGCAATTTGACAGATTGAGTGTTCGAGATTTTGTTTTGGTTCCGTGTTTAGTTTATCCATACACGACTTTTTTGCAGATGGTGAGACACAGCAACGAAAACAAAAGGTTTAACGTGAAGCCTTCAAAAGACGATTTTGCGCTTGCTGAGGAAATGCGAAAGCAGGGAGTTCAAGACTTGAGTCCGGAGGATTTGACTGAGCTGTGGGAGACACGACGCAGAATCGAGGAAGAGAAGCTGGGTATAGAGAAGACGCTTCAAGAGATCAGAAATAGGGTAAAATAGAGGAATAGGAGAAAATCGGGTGAGATTTGAGGTGTAGTAGACAGGTGCGTCTGTGGATGAGTAAAAGGTGCCTTTGCTATTTACTTTGGATACATATTGATTTTTCATAATGCTTTTCACCGAACGTAAATGATTGTTTTCTTGTTGGAATGAACGTTGGTCCTCATTTTAGAAATTGTGGTTGCATCTGTTGCTGTTGTTTTAATCATGTTGAGTGTGAAGACTATGCAGGCGATTAAGCATCTAGGCGTGAGCAGATCGTTTTGGGGCCCTGTGGCTGTGGCGGGTTTCCTCTTCTTTTTTGGGTCTATGATCGCGATTCTCTTTGAGCTGAATTTCTCGTTGACGACGTATACTGATGAGGTTGTGCAGATCAGTCGGCTTCTTGCTCTCAGCACTCTCGTGCTCGGCGTCTACAGTTACGCAAGAACGGTCAGTAAGAACCTAGGTCGTAAATTCCCAAAAAAGGTGGCTGAGAAAAGCGAAGTCGAGACGGTGCCTCCTTCGTCCGCTCCCGTTGCTGCAATTGCGTCCGGACCAGCGGCTACTCCTATTCAGGAGAGATTGGCCATAGTCGAAGAGAACTTGAGAAGAGAAGCGTCTCAAGAATGCAGGTATCAGTTGGGTTATCTGGGAACTCTTCCAAAGGATGCCTCAATTCCCGATGAATGTTTGAGCTGCAACAAAATAATAGAATGCAAACATTCCTTGGCAAAGAAAGCAGAGTCAAGCGAGCCCGCTTTCTGAAGCTTGAATATTCCGTTTTTGTTTAACTTTCTTGCTGGGTGTTTAGGTATTTTGGAGCAGGGACAGACAAAGAAGAGTTTGACAACAATGAAGAGCTATTCGGAGAGAATCTGCAGCAATTGTGCAATCTTCCTTTTTCTTACAAGGTAGAAAACTCAGAAGCTGGCGCCCTACTGGCCTGACGAAGAACAGCTGGGACGAGCGATCTATCCTTACAGAATAGAGTTCAAATCAATCAAAATACTAGATGAACCTCAATGGCAAGCCAAAAGGATATCAATAAGCCATTTGGGTCCCATCTACTTTGGAGGCATCAACCCCGTAAGAACCAAAGATCTGCTGCAAAAGCTTTGTGATCTAGCAGACAAAATGAGGTAATGCTGGACCGATGCCCTTGCCGTAGTCAGGCTTATAAATGAGCCCAGCCCTCGCGTGCTACTCCCATAGTCTTATGAGTGAATGCAGTAATAGTGATTTTGGCGAATGTATTGATAATGTTTGAAGTCGCCAAGGATGAAATTGAAAGACTGGATTCGGTTCAATTAACTAACTTGATGAAAAGAATCTTGAGAACGGAACTGTCAAAGTTACGTTTGAAACAATCGGAAGTAGTTGTTTCCCTTGACATAAATGACCCAGACGGTGGGCTGGACGCGTATGTTGGGTGCGAGGTTCCAGCAGAGCATCCTTGGTTGCCTTCTGGAAGAAGTGGATGGCAGTTCAAAGCAGTTAAGGAATTTCCTCAGTCAGAGGTGGCGAATGAAATCCTAGTCTCAGGCAGAACCGATGTAAAGCCCAGGATCAAAAAACTACTGGACAATGGAGAGACTTATGTCTTGTAATCGGAAAGAAAGACTACAACAAGAAAGGGCTCGAAGAAAAGGAAGAGGAAATAAGAAAAATTCTTGCCGACAACGGTTATGAAAACATCAAGACCAAAGTATATTCATCCGGACAGATAGCAGATTGGGCAACCACCTTGCCGAGCGTTGTCGCCTTTCTTAATCCCAACCGTGCCAACTTCAAAGATTTTGAGGAGTGGAAAAAAAGTGCGGACGCGATAATGAGACCTAGTGAGTTCGTCTTTGGTGCAGAAAGGGAGAGAGTCCTGAGGCGCATTCGTGAGACAATTGTCTCGGGTTACAAGGGAAAGCGAGCAACAATTATTAGACTGGTTGGATTCTCAGGCGTCGGGAAAACGAGGATGGTTTTTGAAGCTCTCAACACAGATGAGTTGAGGAATCTGGTTCTTTATGCTGAGTCACCTGAAAAACTGCCTTCATCTAGGTTTAACGAGGTCGCAAGGAATGAGACGATAGAAGCTATCTTTGTAGTAGACGAATGTCCTCATGATGAGTACGTCCGACTTGCCAAAGAAGCAGAAGGGGTGGAGGCAGAATGACTCTAATTACGCTCGACTATGATATAGATCGATCGCGTGATCCCCTTGATATTCACATCGTTTTACACCCCCTTGAAAAAGATGCGACGAATAAACTCATTCAGTTAGCTGTACCTGGTTTGCCCGATATAGCTAGAGAGAGAATAGCCGTTTTTTCTGAAGGATACCCAAGAATAGCAGTGTTGTTATCTGAGAATTTTTCTTTTAGCCCTAACATTTTTTCTCCTGACACTTTGAGCAAGCTTGGAATATCAGATCTATTGGACCGCACTGTCGCTGGCAGATACCGTGAAATGACCGCAATCTCAAAAGTCAAACAGCTTTTGACCATGATAGCATTGTTCAGACGGGTTGGCTGGGATGATGATGTGGCAATACAAGGGGAAAAGCTGTGTGAACTCTTTCATATCAACTGGATGGAAGCTAGACAGATAGTAATGGAACAAGAAGCTAGAGGATTAATCATTAAGAGAGGTAGGTATCGCTACGTAACTCCGCTACCACTTGCGGTGCACCTCGCCTCAAGTTGGTGGGCGGCGATGGGTGAATCCCAGTGGTTAAAGATCTTTGAGGAATTGCCTGATCTAGAAACAAGGAAAGCCTTTCTTGAGAGGCTTAAAGATATGCCAACCTCTGACCAAGCAAGGAACGCTTTGAAGAGTGTTCTCTCTGGCTTTGGATACGAAGTACTGGATAGCTCAAGTGGATCAGCGATCTTCCTCGCTTTGACGAAAGGTGATCACTTAGCCGCCATGGAAACTCTGGAGAGGATACTTGGAAATCTTCCAAGAGAAAGACTCTTGGAATTCAGAACAGGGCGTAGAAATACGGTTTGGGCTCTTGGAAAAATAGCTTGGTGGCAAGACACTTTTCGCAGAGCAGCTTCACTCTTGCTGAAACTAGCAGACGCTGAAAACGAAGCGTGGTCAAACAACGCTACGGGCATTTTTGCCCAGTTGTTTCAAACCTACTTGGGTGCGACTGCTGTTCCGGCTTGGGAGAGACATTCCATTCTTGAAGAGGCTTTGGATTCTGGGAATCAATCTTTGCAGAAAATCGCTCTCAAGGGACTCGCTGCTGCATTTAGTTTAGGGCACGCGATGAGAAGCATGGACGCTGAAGAACAAGGAACCGTTGTGCTCCCACCAGAGTGGAATCCAAGAACTCGCGAGGATTTGTCGACATCTATATCGTCAGCCTTAAAGGTTTTGGATAAAGCTATGAGATTACCTGATTCTGAAGTTCGAATCGAAGCAGCGCAGGTATTCCTTTCTGAAGTTAGGACACTACTTGCGCATGGATTCAAAGACGAAGTCATTGAGAGACTACAGTTCGTTCGAGCGAATTTCCCAGAACTGGAAAAGGGGATCATCAAAACTGTTGAAGGTGTAATCTACTATGACAGCAAAAGGCTACCCGCTGCAGTGATCAATTCGGTAAGAAGTTTTAGAGACGAGCTTGTTGGTGGCAATTTCGAGGACCTCATGAAACGATATGTCAAAAGCTCCTTGTTGGAAGATCAACTTAAGGAAAACCAAGAGAAAGTGGAAAAAGCCATTAGAGAACTGGTTGATGAAACAACTAGATTCCCCGAAAAGTTGAAGGCAGAATTGAAATGGCTTGTAACAAACGAAGCGGAAAATGGGTATGTGTTCGGACAGATCTTGGGTGAATCAGACAAAGAATACTATTGGCTTGATATAATCCTACACGCCTTGAAAGAATCAGAAGACCCTTCGGTCAATTTTCTCGGCGGTTATCTGTCCTCAATTAGGGTGAGAAACGAAGATTTGTGGGAAAGAACCCTTCACATGTGCCGCGGCGATCAGATTCTCCGAAAGTTCACTACAGAGATTATTTGGAGGTCTGGAAAAGGTGATAGAGCGGCCAGATTGATAATTGAGATGCTGAAAGGGCAAGAGATTGGACCCCAAGAACTGCGATTGTTCATTTATGGCGCTTGGTTCAACAAAGTATCCGCGAAGGTTTTTGTAGAGTTTCTCGAGGAGTATTACAAGATTGAGGAAGGCAAGCATGCACCAGCTGCATTGGGAATAATTGGGCAGTATGCAGATGCACATCCAGACATAGTTGTTGATGCTAGAGATATCCTGATGAGATATCTTACAAGACCCGAAGTTTTTGCTTCTGAACAAGATAGAATGATACTTTACTACTGGGATGCTTTATCCGACGCAGTTATGAAAAGATTTGACGATACAATTCCTCATTTTCTGGATCTGCTCCTGAGAGTCTTGGAAAACAGAAGCGATCTTTACCTTGAACCTTATCTTCGAAAGAAATTCGAATATTTCCTCCAAAAGGATCCTGAAAACACATGGACGAAAATTGGAAAGGCGTTGCTTGCCCATGACCTTCGCGCTTGGAGATTGCTGCACCTCATGAAAGGAGATTACTCGCAATTCAGACACGAGAAGACCTCACTTTTGGACCTTGTTCCTGAAGCCCAGCTTTGGGAATGGGTCGAGGGAAATGCTCCCAAGACCGCTTATATACTTGCGCGAATGATTCCACTCCATGAAAGCGAGCCCCTTTTTCACCCTTTGGCAAGAAAGCTCTTAATGAAATTTCCAAACGACGAGAACATAGCATCTGAGCTTTCATCCAACTGGCACACAGAGGGATGGTCAGGTTCTGAAAGTCTGCACTATGAGGCTAAATATGCAGTTGCGCACAAATGGGCTAGAGATCCCGAAGCTTCGGTGGCGAAGTGGGCCAATGAAGAAATGAGATCCTTGAAAGAACAAATCGACAAAGCGCGGAGAAGAGAAGAGGAAAGTGAATAGTGGCGCTGAGCTTGGATCAATGCGCATAACATTTGGGGTAGTCCAGAAAGCACTCATAAAAATCCTAGCGGCAGAATAGCGCACGCGAGTCTAGAATTGTCTTCCGTAGGATCTTATAAACCCGGAGTACATTATGAAGAGTGGAAGTCACACCATAGATAGGGCTACTTCGGGAGATATCTCAATTCTTCCACTGTTCCTTCCTCCTCCAAGATGAAACAGTGCTTCTTTCCCTTCCACACGAACAAAATAATGAGAAGCAGGAATCGGCTCTTTACTTGGCATTATCACTCTGTCAAAGCCATAGCTCTTTAACCATCTCAATTGAAAATCCATTAAAGTTTCTCTGTCTAATTTTAAAAGAGGCTTGGATATGCCAGTATAAGTTGACTCTCTCCTTCTCCGTCTGCAAGGATGAAGGCTTCTTACATTTCTCAAGTCCTGAGAGTCAAACTTCGAATTGTGTAATAAAACTTTAATTGCGTACTAGCTCACCCCGAAATTGGGTTATCTTTTTAAACATCTTGAACAAGTCATCATTTGCTACGAGGTTTGAAGTGAGCTAAGAAGGATGCTGAAGAAGCGTATAGGAGTTATAATGTATCAGACGAGTCAGAGCAAGGGGCAAGAGTTAGTTGCTCAGAGAATAGTACGTGAATTCATTAAGCTCGGAAATAAAGCGTATTTTATTACTAGTATCTATCATGACGGAAAAGAAGTAGCTTCGTCAGATAATTTGAGAAAAATTGGAGGATACATGTATACAGAAGACAAAGAGCTTGGCATACCCATAATTAGAGTGGACAGTTATGTTGCAAGATGGCCTCCTCGGCGCATAGCCTTTAAAGATTTTATTTCAACATTGGAAAGAATTGTGGACAAATTTCAGCTTGATGTCCTTATTACTCACAGCACTTTATGGAATGGTCCAGAAGAAGCTGCCAAGTTTATAGAATGGCGGCGCTATATGAAGAATGTAGGCGGATACCAAGACCCCCTTGTGTTTTGTCATATGTCTCATTTCCAAGAACCTTCACCCAAAAGATACTCTTTAACCGAAAGCTCATTCAGAATCGCTTGGAACAGGCTCACACTTCCACAGATCTTTTCGGTGGCTAATCTCGTCCTCGTTGTGACACCTCTGGAGAAGGAAGCCAAGGTCGAAATGGGCGCTAAAGCTGAGAAATGTTTCCTATTTCCCGGTGGCGTTGACGATGAAGCGTTTCACCGCCACGCAAATATAGATGTCAAAGACTTCCAAAAGCAGCTCAAAATCAAAGAGAACACAAAGATAGTATCTTACCTAGGAAGTCTTGAAGCCCGTAAGAACCCTCTAACCATCCTAAAAATAGCTGAAAGACTTCAAGAAAGAAAAGATATACAATTCATCATTGCTGGAGGAGGCGATTCACCTTATGCTAAAAAAGTCATTGAAACAGCCAAAAGCTTGCCCAACGTGACGTATCTGGGCGAAGTTAGTGAGCAAGAGAAAGTGCTTCTTGTCAAAGCTTCATACCTCAATATCCTCTTGAGTCGATTAGAGGCACTAGGGTTAACACAGCTTGAATTCATGTATCTAGGGGTTCCCGTAATTACATCGGCGGTTGGGGGACAAGCATGGCTTATTCGAAACGAAGTAGAAGGCATTCACGTAAATGGACCCGACGATATAGAAGGCTCGGTAGCTGCGATTATAAGGCTTGTTGATAATCCAACCCTTTGGAACGAACTCTCAGCAAAGGCCAAAGAAAGAGCAATGAGCTTAACCATATCAAAGCTGACAGCAGAACTTGATAAAGCCATAACAGAAGAGCTAATCAAAGAGAGAGGCTTAACCGAGATGCCGAGTGAGGTCCGCGTTACTTTTGCTGAACCAGAGAACGTTTTGAAGGGCTGGTCTTCTGGTAGTTGGGGAGTAGTAGCTACGAGGCGAAGGCTTTTCGTTAGACGAGGTGTCATTTCTAGGAAGGTCATTGAAATCCCTTACACAAACATCTCGTCAATAGAGTACATGAGAAGATATTCTTGGAAAACTCTTATAGCTGGCTCGGTGATTTCTCTTCTACTTTTTATTGAGCCTTTTTTAAGACCAATTTTTTCGAGGGCTTTCATCGCAAGGCTTGAGCAATTACTGTGGTTTCTCCTTCCAGAAGCCTTTCTGCAATCTCCATTCTTAGAAGTTTTCTTGGACATTCTTCCCATAATCCCTTTCCTAATGGCGGTGGTTATATTCGCACTCCAAGCAAGAGCTGGATTCGCCCTTCGAGGACCTGGAATAGACTCGTTATATTTGCCCGGAAAATTTAGGGGAGCAATAACCTTCATAAGGAGTATTCAAAATGGGCAACTTCTGAAAAAGAAGACAAAGGAACCGTCATAGATGAAAACGGGGTTTTTTACTAAAAAGAGTTAAAGTGGACGGGACGAGGTTTACAACACCGTTTAAATTCTTCGTTGTTCCTTAACAATACATGCTCTGGATTGATACGCAACCCTTCAAAACAGTCGGCTAAGAAATTTCACGTGAAGTAGTTCAAGAGCTTTGGATACAACTTGTATGCGCTCCAATTGCACTTTTCCTTTTGAATACCTTCCCGCATCCTTGTCACTTCGTCTGGATTTGATATGAGCTCCAACATGGCAGAAGCCAAGTCTTTAGCTCGATACATGTGCATTTTGAAAAGCACTAGATCTGCAAAGTTAAGCCACGTTGTTTTCCTTACAGGAACAAGTATCCCATTCTCTTTTTGTCCAACAATCTCGTTGAATGGCGGAGCATCTACTGCTATTACTGGCTTATCGAATCGGAAAGCTTCCAGTATGGGAAGTCCGAAACCCTCGCTGTAGCTTGGCTGCACATAGACGCTACATAGTTTGTAGAGGGCATTTAATCTGCGTGTGTTTAATTTTCCAAAAAGGTTTGTCAGCCATAATCGTTTGAGTTTGAGTTTCTTGGCTATCTTCAACAGGTTGTAGTAACCTGTTGGCTCAGAGTGCAAAATTAGATAAGTGTTCTTAATCTTTTGTTCAACGAGACCGTAGGCACAAAGTAGATTATCTAGCCCTTTTCTTGAATGATTCGCAGATACTGTAAAAATTATCTTTTTGTTTTCTAGCTTTCTCTTCAGAACCTTGTAAAATTGAGCGTCCACCCTCCGATTTCCCATGTCTAGCCCATGATGTACTACATCAGCAACAGAGATTCCAATTTCTCCGAGCATTTGTTTCACAAAGTTGCTAACCGCTATAATCTTAATCTGCTCTGCAATTCTGAGGCTTGCCTCGTCTACGAAACTATGACCCTCCGTTGTCCCATAGAAAACGACTTGACTTCTTCCAAGAAATGGACTTAAGAAATTGAGCGTTTGCTGAAAAACTGTGCCTATGAAGAGAATGTTTCCTCCCGGCTTTACGTTAGTTCGGTCATGGATTGTGCAGCTGCAATAGTTGCTAAGAGCCTTTTTCACTTGCAGGGCTACATTCGTAAAAGCTGGCCAATCCATTTTTGTAACTATCTTCACTCTCACTTTACATCCCTGCTACGTGGCTTTGTTAACAAAACTGCTTTTTTAATCTGTAAGTGTGAGGTCTTTTACTAAGATCTAAGAGGATTTAAACATTGATACAAGCCAATATCTTCTTTAGCTGAATCTCAAGAAGCTGAAATTGGCATAAATTGACTTTATTTGTCAAAAATAGATGTAAGAACAGCCTTGTTTTTCGAAAAGGAGTTTGTTGTGGACGGGACTAGGTTTACAACTCCGTTTAGTTTCTTGGCTTCTGCCTAATTGGTGCGGTCGAGGGTGCAACTCTTATAGGTTGACTGTGAAGGCATAGTGACTGTTGTCGTTCAAACTTTGTTGGATGCAGGTTCGAATCATGTCGTGCAGTTCAGAAGTTTATTGAGATTTAAAAGCCAGTTTAGATCTAAGGAAGACGAGGTCGAGCAGGCGAGTGCACTTTGAAAAAAAGACGGAACAATAGTCAGGAAGGTCTTCAGACTGAGACTCACGTGCAAGCGTTATTTTTAGACTATGATGGAACAATAAGTCCTTTGACCGTTCCAAGATCTGAATCTAAGTTATCTCCTGAAAACATGGATGTTCTCTATCAAGTCAGCCGCCTGATCCCCGTGGCCGTAATAACTATTAAAGATCTTTCTTTTGTGATCAAAAGAACACCATTTGCTTATGCCTGGTCTGGTTTAGGAGACCTGGAAATGAAGATTGGTGATGCGGTGACGAAAGCCCCATGTCTTAAAAGTGGAACAATCTATTTTGAGAAGGCGTTAGAATATGCAAGGAATCTTTCGGACGACGACCTGGCAATCGAAGAGAAGCATGATTCAAACGGAACAACCGTAGCCTTTTCTGTGGATTGGCGACAAACAAAAAACAGAAGCAAAGCAATGAAAAAAGCTTTGAAGCTAATTTCTTACTGTAAAGGATTGCCCCTTTTCACGATTGAATATGAAGGGCAGCCTTTCTTTGATGTTTTCCCTTGCTCTGTTGACAAGGGCAGGGCATTACTGGAATTGAAGCAGAAACTAGGCCTACACGATGGCATTTTATACATGGGTGACTCGAGTGTTGATAACCCAGCATTTGAGGTAGCAGACGTTGCATTAGGTGTAATACACGAAAAAACATCTGAGGATCTTGTCTGTGACTACTTTGTGAGATTCGAAGATGTAGCTGCCTTTCTCCAAGGTCTCTTGAAAAACGGTTTTCGCTTTAGCCCTAAATTGACTATGATTCTGCACAGAACCGAAGCGCTTCAATACATTCGGCGAAGAAAGGCAAGTGACAAATCTAATAGCCTTTTTTAGGAATGGATTGCTTGATTTTGCCTAAAGCCTTCCTTGCTTCTTCCAAGTCTCTAACTGTGTTGATTGTAATCCAGATTCTAGTGTGTACTAAAGCTCTGAGCAGCTTTTTTATCTACATGTTCTGAAACGTTTGAAGTTTAATATTTCCTTTATCTGGCAAAATTTCTTTAGGATTTCTTTCTTGAAAGCATAATGACAAACGCTACAGTGCCACCAAACTGCAGAAGAAAACTGAAAGCAGTCTGATAGTTTTCTATTCGAAGCATTTTTATAGGCAGGAACTCCCAAAAAAAGGGAGTTTGCGGGAGACATCGCTATGCTGTAGTGGTAATAAGGTTTACCATTAAATTCAAACGGTTCCTTCTTCCCACGAGGCTATATACTTCTTTTGCTCAGGTGTTAATTCATCGATTTTTGCCCCGATGGATTTCAGCTTCAGCGTCGCCACTGTGTCATCAATTTCCTTGGGCACGTCATAGACTTTGAGGTCAAGCCTTTTGTTTTTCATCAAATATTCAACACAGAGCGCCTGATTAGCGAAGGACATGTCCATAACCTCCGATGGATGTCCCTCAGCTGAAGCGAGGTTGATCAATCTGCCTTCAGCCAACAGGTAGAGTTTGTTTCCATTTTTTAGGCTGTATTCTTCTAGGTTGGGTCGAAGAGTTCGCTTTGATGTTGCCAGGCTTTCGAGGTCGGGAATGTTGATTTCAACGTTGAAGTGTCCGCTGTTGGCGATTATGGCGCCGTTTTTCATTTTTAGCATGTGCTCTTTGCGAATGACGCTAGTGTTTCCTGTCAAAGTGACAAAAAAGTCGCCTATTTTCGATGCTTCACTCATCGACATAACTTGAAACCCGTCCATAATGGCTTCCAACGCCCTAACAGGGTTGACTTCAGTAACTATAACATGCGCGCCCATACCTTTGGCTCGATTAGCCAAGCCTCGACCGCACCACCCATAACCGCACACAACGAAGTTTTTTCCAGCCAACAAAATGCTGGTGGCTCGTAGTATCCCGTCTATCGTGCTCTGTCCCGTTCCGTACCGGTTGTCAAAGAGGTATTTGGTGTAAGCATCGTTCACGGCGATGATTGGATACTTGAGGGCTTTTGCATTTTCCATGGCACGCAGGCGCACAACTCCAGTCGTCGTTTCTTCTGTGCCGCCTTTAACACCCTTTAAGGCTTCTGTTCTCTTGGCGTGTAAAGTTCCCACGAGGTCAGCGCCGTCGTCAAGTGTGATTACGGGTTTGTGATCAATGACTTTATTGACACACCAGTAGTATTCATCTGTGGTTTCGCCACGCCAAGCGTAAACGTTGACGCCCATCTTTGCCAACGCCGCTGCAACCTCGTCTTGAGTTGAGAGAGGATTAGAGCCGCACAAGGCAATCTTTGCTCCTCCCGCTTCTAGCGTCTGGACTAAGACGGCTGTCTCCTTAGTAACATGCAAGCAGGCGCCGAGCACTGCACCTTTCAACGGCTTTTCTTTCTCAAACCTCTGCTTTATCTGATCCAAAACAGGCATATGCATAGAAGCCCAGTCTTTGAGCAAAATGCCCTGCTCAGCCAAGGATGTGTCTTTCACTTTAAATTCCATGATTTCTCACCATTCCACCGTTTGATTGCACGAAATATTTATATGTTTTTATCTTCCGTTATAGATTGATAAAAAACTTGCTTGAGAGCAACGTTTTATTCAAAAGCTGGCGACATTATGGATGAATATGATTCGCTGATCTTGGAGATGCTTCAGAAAGACAGTCGAACGTCGCTTACGGAAATCGGTGAAAAGGTTGGTTTGTCTCGTTTTGCGGTGAGAGACAGAATAGAGAAGCTGTTTAAAGATGGCGTCATCTTAGGATCAACTGTTATCGTGAACCCATTAGGGGTTGGACTCAAGCGAACGGTGTTCTTCGAGTTTAAAACCAATCCACACGAGCCTTGGCTTGCAAAACTGTTAGAGAAAACAACCTCATGTGATTTGTTGAACGGAATCGCCGGCGAGTACTCGCTTTTCGCCCGATTCAGATTCGCTGACGACGAACACTTCGGTCGTGTCTTGAAGAGAATTGACGACGCCATGGGAGAGAGCTATTTCAAGAAGTATAGGGTGGTAAACGCCATTCGAATTTTTAAAGAGGGTGGAACCACCTTCAAGGCGGAGGAAAGAAGGGGTTTAGAACTAGACGAAGTGGACTTCAAAATTCTAGAGACCCTACTGAACCAAGTGGAATATGCAAAGACACCACTGTCTCTTTCAACGGTTGAATTAAGTCGGCTGCTGCACAAGTTTGGAACTGAAATCTCTCAGCCTGCGGTTTTCAATAGGCTTTCAAGGTTGGAGAAAAAAGGTGTAATTCTTCGGCACACTTTAAGAGTAGATGATTCAAGATGTGGTTTACGAACGAAGTTTATAGTGAGAGTCAAGGCGAATCCCAACGTTTATGATGCTGTTGCACAAGGGTTTTTGGCTTCATTGCCTGAGATCTCCGACCTTTACCGAACCGGTGAAGAATACGGCTTACTGACTGTTTTGAGAGTAAGAGATGTTGCGGAGTACAATTCCTTTTTGTTAAGGCTTTATGATTCAAAGGATATTATAGACACGTACACAACTCTGGTGCTGGAAGAGAGGAAAAATTCGCCCTTATCATTCAAAAAGGATTAGCAGATTAATTATTTCTCTTGAAGCTTTGACAGCAGCCTCTCCTTGGTTTTTTCGGCGGATTCAAGAATGTGAACTGCATTTAGAGTGGTGATTTTTCGATTTTCCATTATGAGTTTGCCCTTTACGAGAACAGTGTCTACGTCGGATGATTTGGCTGAATAAACGAGATGGCTTGTCTCGGTGAAGACTGGGCGTAGATGGGGCTTCTTGAAGTTTACTATGGCCATGTCAGCGTCTTTTCCAACTTCTATCGAGCCTATTTCACGGTCCCATAGGAGTGCTTTGGCGCCTTCGATTGTTGCCATTCGCAGAATCTGTTCAGCGGGCACAAGTGTCGGGTCCCTATTGATGCCCTTGTGTAATAGAGCTGTTATTTTCATTACCTCAAACATGTCGGAACTGTTGTTCGAGCAGGAGCTGTCTGTGCCTAATGACACTGTGACTCCTTTTTGAAGAAGTTTTGGAACAGGGCTTACACCTGAGCCTAATTTTAGGTTTGAGATAGGGGTGTGGGAAACCTTGACATCTTTTTCCACTATTATTTCAATGTCTTTCTTTGTGGGGTGAACACAGTGGGCGGCAACCACATCTTTTTCAAGCACGTTTAGAGCGTCTAGGTATTCGAAGACTCCGCCTTTGACATCGAGTTTGAAGGCTTTTCTGATTTTTTCGGGTTCGTCGCTGGTTTCGGCTGCGTGGATGTGCCAGATGACGGGCTGGTTTGGTGTACCATATTTATTGTTTAATTCAGTGGTGATTTCTCTTAATTCTTTCATGTATCCTGGGTCTACCGTGTAGGCTGCATGTGGGTCTACACTGACTCGGAGCCTGCGGTCTGCTTTGCCGTGCCAGTTTTGGGCAAGTGCCCTCAAAGCCCTTCGGTCGTGTTCCTTTCTCCATGAGAAACAAACGTGTCCAACCACGCCTCTCATCCCACTTTCAGCCAGTGCCTTCGCCTCGTTTTCCTTGTTTGTATAATGATACATTGTGTTAATTGTGGTGGTTCCGCCCATGATGGATTCAACAGCGGTCAATAGGGCGCCCACGTAGATGTCGTGTCCAGTCATGTGCTTTTCAAGTGGCCATATCCATCTTTCAAGCCATTCTTGAAGGGGGACATCGTCTGCGTAACCTCTTAGAAGGCTCATGGCAACGTGTTGGTGAGTGTTTATGAGACCTGGAATCACCACTTTTCCTTCTGCGTTAATTTTTTCATAGCTCGCTGAATGCTTCCGCTTGATTTCGGCGCTCTTTCCGATATCCGTGATACAGTCGTTCTCGATTATGAGTGCGCCGTTTCGAATGGTTCCTTTGCTGCCCATTGTTACAATCGTTCCGCCATCGATGATTAGGTTCATGGCAGAAATCCTCTCGGTCTAACCTAAGTTGGGGATGTAAAATTTAAGAACTCTGCCTCTTTTCAAGGACTGCGAAGAATTCATTTTTGACACAAAGGTTTAATTTCGCTTTTTTCTCAAATCTAAGCAAGAGTGTGTGTCTGGTTGAGGGAACCCTTTGCCAAGTTTGTTAAAGCCGAGCTGAAGCCTAGCACTCTGCTGATTACATGCGGGCTTCCTGGGACTTGGAAAACAGAGACCTCGGAGGAGATTTCAAAGATTAAGGGTTATCCTATTCTTCGGAGCGATTTGATTCGATTGGAGGTTCTGAAGAATGAGGATGTTTTTGACGAGAAGGTTGCGGCGGATATGAGTAAGCGGTTGTCTGTTTATGATGAGTTGTTTCGTCGAGCGGAGGGTCTTGCATCGAAGAGTAGAAAAGGCGTAATATTGGATGCTACTTTTGTCACTCAGGAGCTGCGAAGACGTGCGGCTGAGATTGCTGTGAGGCATAACAAGACTTTGGTCATTCTTCAAACTCACTGCTCTGAGGAGGCGTCGTTGGCGAGGATTTTGAGGAGAACTAAGGAGGATTATGAGTCGAACGCCTTGACTAAGGAAGCGTATTATAATAATAAGAGGAAGTTTGAGCCTGTTGACTTGGATGACTTGAAGAAGAGGTATCCGCAACTCGAAGTAGTGCACTTGACGGTCGACACAGAGTATGATCCTCCTGAGGACTGGTACATTATCGGGATGGAAAAAAGGTAACTGGACCTCGGTTTCATCATGATAATTGATTTGCATATTCATTCAAAGAGTTGTTCTGACGGAAACCTGACTGTTGAAGAACTTGTTAAGGAAGCTAAGGTTAGAAATATTGGGTTTATCTCTATTACAGATCACGACTCGATTGGCTGTCAAGAAGAAGCCATGGCTTTGGCGAGGAAAAATGGAATCCGTTACATTTCTGGGGTTGAATTGAACGTAACCTTCTCGCATCCTAGATATCATGAGGGTAAGTCAATATCGTTAGATTTTTTGGGTTATCAATTTGATGTGAAAAATAAAGAGCTGAATGACAAACTTCAGTTAATGGCAAAGTATCGAGAGGAAAGGGCTGCAAAGATTTTAGATAATATTAACGTAGAGTTCGAGAAAGAAGGGATTGAAAAGTTAACGAAAGATGATTTGAAGGCGATTCAGGCTTCTGTTGACGGAGTGCTTGGGCGACCGCACATAGCGGACTATTTGGTGAGGAAGGGAATTGTTAGAACCAAGCAGGAGGCTTTTGATAAGTATCTTGTGAAGTGTGATGTTCCAAAGTATCCTCTGTACCTTGAAGAGGCTTCGAGATTGGTGAGAAACGCTGGAGGAAAATTAGTCTTTGCTCATCCTAACGACCCTCATGGAACCTCGCTTGTGACGCTGACTAAATCGCTGCCTGAACAGACGGAGATAATAGAAAAGTCAATGCTAAACTATATTGATGGCGTAGAGTGTTGGCACTCCAGAAACGACGCCCAAACAACGAATCATTACATAAAGTTTGCAAAAAAACATGGACTAATCATGACAGGGGGAAGCGACTGCCACCAAAAACCCATACTCATGGGAACAGTGAAAACCCCCGAATACGTAGCTGAACAATTCATCTTCGAGTGAAGTGGAGTGGCGAGCTATCTGAGCGCAGAAGATCAAAGCTTTTGTATTTCTTTGTGGAGTTCATTGAACCCAAGCAGGTTCAATGTACGCATAGAGACTTCCAAAAGTAAATAAAACGATATTAATGTGACAAAAGCTAAGAAACCATAGATGAACAAACCATTTCTTAAACCAGCTCCTCCTAAAACTGTGTCTTCTAAGTACTGAGATATTGTACCTCGATAAGCACGCTTCGCAAGAGCGATTAAGTCAGGGGTAAATGATGAAAACCACATTATACTGGCACCGAAAAATGTAAGATATAACTTCGCATGTTTGCTAGGAGTGAAAAAGAACTTGATCTTACTCCTAACTATCGCAAACAGACAAACTAGAAAAGTCAAAACTCTTATTATTACAACACCTTCAGAAGAGGTTTTTATGCCTTCCGTTGTGTCTTCAGTTACTATATATCTGATTGCCATAGAACTTAATATCAGCAGTAATTCGGTGATCAACGCCCTTCTGGAACCTCTCGATGATTGTCTTCTTAAATCGACTATCAACAAAAATAATCCAATGATGGGAAATATGATGACTATGTCAAAAAAAGCGATATGATAAAGAGGCATTTGAGGCGCATATTCTTGAATAAAATTGAAGACTAAATTACCTATCACCCATGAGAACACTAGGCAACAAAGAAAGACCAAGACCACATACAGCTTATTGGTTTTAAACAAGTTGAGACGCCTATTTTGCAACAACTGTTAAGTGTGCGAATCCTTTCAAGTTTTTGAGTTAATTAGAGAATTTTTGCATAAGTGTGGGCTAGTTTGAAGTATGCTTTTGCTTCTTTCATTGCTGCCCTCTTTTCCCTACTACCTACGCTGGGGTCTTCAAGTTTGAAGCTGATGACTTTTCCTCGCACGTAAGCTCGGTAACATTTGTAGAAAGGAAGAAGTTTCATCAACTCTCGGTCTCCAGAATATTCAACATACTTTTCCACAAAGAAGTTAGATAGATCGGTTCGTTCTTTGAAGTCTAAGTCCATGGCTAAGAAGGCAATGTCAGCGGCAACGTCAGAATACCTAAACCTCTCATTAAATTCTATCGCATCGAAAATGTAGATTCCGTCTGTAACAAAGATGTTACCAGAATGAATGTCTCCATGACAATCTCTAACTCGACCCTCCGCCATTCTCTTCTCAAAAAAGGCTACATTATTCTTCATGAAATCCTCGATTCTTTCACAGATTAGTTTGAAATCCTTCATGGATATGGTTTTGTCCACAAACTCGCGAGTCTGCTCGAAATTCTCCTTCCAATTGGTTTCTATTATCGCCAAGGAACCAAAGTCGCTTATCCGCTTATTCGTTTCTGCCCTTGAATGGAACTCCGCAATTATCTTTGCCATTCTGTCAATGAGCATGCTATCCACCCTTTCCTCTTCGAGAAGCCTGCTCATCATCTTCTCCTGAGGCATCCTCCTCATCTTCACAGCGTATTCAACAGTTTCACCCTCACCTTTAATCTTGATAATGCTTGACCTGCTCCTGTTGATGGGAACAACCTCAAGGTACATGTCTCCGCACAGGCGTCTGTTGAGCTCCAACTCCTTCTCACAGAAGAAACGTCTCTTTTCAAGGGTTGAGAAGTCTAGGAACCCGAGGTCTACAGCTTTCTTCACCTTGTAGACAAAGCTTCTGGTCAGAAAGACGAATGATATGTGGGTCTGAGTTAGTTCAATCTGACCTGGCTCTTCGTCATAAGCCTCAGGCTTCATCAGAGCCTCCACAACTTGCCTCTGAACCGACACTTTATTGAATCTGCTCCCTTTAGAGCGTTTAGCAACAAATCTCGGCGCTGTTACTCTCTTTCTAGGAATTCCTCAGCCCGAGGCGGAATTGGGTTCAGTCCTCTGCGTTCGCGAATCTGCTTTATGATATCAAGCCGCATTTGCTCTGGCACCGGAGCCCAACGGCTAAACTGGGTTGCCCAGAAAGCCCTTCCCTGAGTAGATGATCGCAGCTCTTCAGCCAAGCCGAAAGACTCGGCAACAGGCATTTCCGCCTTAACAATCATCATATCTTCCTCAGTGGTCATATCAAGCACTCGACCGCGGCGTTTCTGCACTATCGAAAGCACTGAACTAACAAAGTCGTTGGGAACCTTGCATTCAAAATTCAGAATGGGCTCCAGCAGTTCGGGGTCGCTCAGCAGCAGGCAAGCCCATATGGGACGCCATGTCATGGGAAGGATTTGCGCTGGTCCCCTGTGTACAGGGTCTTCATGGACTGTAATGTCTTCCAAGTTTACTCTTAAACCGTAGGCAGGTTCCTTCGCCAAGATGCTGGTATGAACAGCTTCTCTGAAGCCTGACTTGATGTGGTCGAGGACTTCTTCAACGTATTGCCTTCCTTTTATTCTGTTGACCAGTATGTTGGTGTCTTCAATGGAGATTGCGTTCTTGGCGTCGTCCGTGTCCCAACCAAATTGGGTTCGGAGAGTTTTCTGTCGGTCATCACGGGTTTGCATCTCGGAAACTTTGCCCATCTTTATTGCTTCAATCACTTCGTTAGGCAGTTTTTGTAATGTTACCCAGAGTTTGCTGTGTTTGTTGGGGCTCTTGCCCATTACAGGCGGTCCTTGGTAGTCGTGGCTTATGGTCTCGCGGTAAATCACGATCGGCTTGCTGGTTTTAACCTTCAACTTAGCCTCCTGCATTCGATAAGCTGTGACTTCAAGGTGCAATTCACCCATTCCGCTGAGCAGGTACTCTCCGCTTTCTTTGTTAATGGTGAAGCGTAGGTTTGGGTCTTCTAGGGTTAGTTTGTGTATGACTTTGTCAAAGAGAGGCAGATCCCTTACGTCCTCTGGAGCAACGGCAACAGTCACCACGGGGTCCGAAACATATTTGAGCCCTTCAAAAGGCTGGGTTTCTACGCCTTCTTCGGTGATGGTTTCGCCCACGTGGATTCCTGAAATTCCTCCCATTGCGGCTATGTTGCCCGCAGGAATCTTGTCAACGATTACTCGGTCGGCAGCCATGCTCATGTATACCTGTTGAATCGCTCCGCTTTGACGGCTTGTGACCATCCTGATTGGTTTGCCTTTTTCAACGGTTCCGCTGAACACTCTTCCGATGGCTACGACTCCGCTGTGAGGGTCAACTTCAATGGTGCTTATGCACATTAGGAGAGACCCTTTTGGATCAACCTTTGCCATGGATTTGCCGAGTTCACTGTTTGGGTCGCCCGGCCAAATCTGACTCTGCCTATACGGTTGCGCTTCAAGTGGGTTGGGTAAGTGCTCACAGAACATGTCGAGAATGGGTTCGTACAGCGGAGCCTTTTTACTCAGCGCGTCCACTTTCCTGCCCACTTCTTCTGGTTCTCCAGCATAGGCGTCAATGATGTCTTGGAAAGAGACGCCCTTCGCCTTCATATGAGAGAGGTTGAGCCCCCACTTGTGGAGGGCTGAGCCGAAGGCCACTCGGTCGTCTTCAACTGTAACCTGCCAGTCCTTCTTGTGCTCGGGTGGCGCATACTTTTCTATCAAGTTGTTAACTCTTGAGAGAATTTTTGCAAACCTACCCTGTATGGCTTGAGGCGTCAGGCGGATTTCTTTAATGAGTCTATCAACCTTATTAATGTAGAGAAGCGGCTTGACCCTTTCACGCAACGCCTGCATCAGCACGGTTTCTGTCTGGGTCATGGGTCCCTCTACGGCGTCAACAACAACTAGAGAGCCATCCACTGCTCGCAGGCTTCGGGTGACGGCGCCACTGAAGTCTATGTGCCCCGGCGTGTCTATGAGGTTGATAAGGTAGTCTTCTCCTTTATAGTTGTGAGCTAAGCTGATGTTCGATGCGAAAACGGTCATTTGGCGCTTTTGTTCCAGCTCCCAAGAGTCGAGGTAGAGTTTTTGCCCAGCTGTCTGCTCGCTGATGATACCGGCAGCTGCGAGTAGGCTGTCTGACAGTGTGGTTTTTCCATGGTCAACATGAGCAATTATGCTAGTGTTCCGAATGTGCACCGGATCGTTCATGAGCTTAACGATTTCTTCAACTTGCTTGTATCGTCCCATGATGCATCTACCATCCTCTAACCAAACTGCCAATCGAGTGTTGAATGAACTTTTCTCGTCGTTGTTTATTCATTGATGCTTTCGCCTTTACGTGAATGAGCTACATGGTGATGACAAGCGAAACGTAAAAAGTTTTTGTTACAACTTCTGCGCGTGACTCAGAGGCACTTTTAACAAATCTTTCTCAATTTCCCTAGTTGAAGGAAAGCAAACGTTCTCAATCACGCTTAATCTCCCCCTCTTTCCAAGTCTCAGTTGGTTTTCACCGCGAAACTTGGTTACACTTGCATTTTCGATCTCAATGATCGAGTCAACTGAAACGGCGTTAATTTTTTCATTCCATAGACACAGTTTGATGGCTCCAGTTTCGTCCGCAATTAAGGCGTTGGAGACTCGGGCATACTCGCCGAATCGTGTGAATACCAGCGTGGCTTTTGGTACATTTAGAACTCGTGCTCTTATGTTGATTCGCTTCATTCCGCACTGTAGATCGCGAATATGCATGGGTATTTCGTTGGTGTCTGGCTTTGAGACCTTCCTAAACAGATGGACAAGCTTTCTTTCTTCGATCTGATTTGTTTGATCAAGAAAATACTTTGGGACAAAAAACTGCGCAACGACTTGATAACCACTTGTTATAAGAAAGACATCATAGTTCTTTGCTTTTTGGCGACATTGTATCAAGAGTTTTCCGCAGGAGACTTGCTGATTTTCCCGTGCGTGCGCTAACCCCTTAAGAAGGCTGTTACAGTCGATCTCGTATTTGATTGAGAGAAAATAGAGGTACTCGGTGATTGATGTTATGTTTCTCATTCAATCATTCTCTATTCTTTTGTTGCAACGACAGGTGCGCAACAAAGGAGCTGGTTTGTATAGTATGTTTGGATTCACTTATAAAGACGATTAGAAGGCATATTCCAATCGCTTGAACCTAGAAGTGTTATTCTGTTTCCATTCTTTCAATTCTCGTCCTTGTCAGAGCCCGTATCCTTTCGAATTCTGCTAGTTCGCCATATGCAACTAACGTTATCGCTGTTCCTTCTCTTCCCACTCTCGCCGTTCGGCCTATTCTGTGAAAATACATCAACGAGTCGAAGGGGACATCATAGTTTAAGATATGAGTTATGCCCTCTATGTCTAAGCCTCTGGCTGCAACATCTGTGGCTACCAGCAACTGAATGCCGTTTTTCCTGAACGCGTTGATTATTGCTTCTCTCTGAGCTTGACTCAAATCAGCGTGTATAGCCTCCGCGTCATAATCATGATAGCGCAGTTGCCTTGCAAGCCAAGCGGTTTCCCGTCTAGTTCGACAGAACACGATTGCTCGCCTAATGTTTTCTTTGTCTATTAGTTCACACAAGACGTCGAATTTGTCTCGCGGGTTAACCACCGTGTAGAGTTGAGTTATCTGTGGAAGCGCGATTTCGTCTTTGCTCACTAGGATTTTCTCTGGTTTGTCCATGTATCGATGCGAGATTTCCATAACATTAGTGTCGATGGTGGCTGAGAACAGGCTTATTTGGCGCTTAGGGGGCACTCTGGCGAGTATGTAGTCGATGTCATCTCTGAATCCCATGTCGAGCATTCTGTCGGCTTCGTCCAGAACAACAATTTTCACAGTGCTTAACCTGAGCGTTCCTCGTTTCAAGTGATCTATTATTCGACCAGGTGTGCCCACAACAACTTGTGGTCCTCGCTGTAAGGCGAACATCTGTTTCTGAATTGGTTCTCCTCCGTAGATGGGTAAAGCCATCAACGGCGTGTACTTACCGAAGCAGTTGATGTGGTCTGCAACCTGTATTGCGAGTTCACGGGTGGGTACCAAGACTAAACCTTGGACGTGTCTGTCGTTGCGTTGCAGCCTTTCAAGCATAGGAACACCGAACGCCGCGGTTTTTCCAGTGCCCGTCTGCGCCTGCCCAATAACGTCTCTTCCCTGCAAAAGTGGAGTAATTGCTTGCGCTTGTATAGGAAAGAGCTCTTCAAATTCTAATTCTTTTATGCCCCTCAAGATTTCTGGACTAAGGGGTAAGTCCTCAAAGCGTTGTAATATTTGCATGTTTTTTCCTCCTTCATCACAAAATTAACATGGTCAGAAAGAAGCTTTTGAAAACCTCTTTAATCAACATGAATCTCGTGATAAACACCACACTAACGGCGCCATGATATAAAAAGGTTTTCTTGAACAGCATAATGAAAACTGGAATAATCATCAGAAGCGAGAGATAGATATCCCTAGGCAAACTCACTCTTTTCTGTTTTTAAGTCAAACACTAATATTCCCAGAATCACATCTGGAGTCTCTCGAGAAAACTCCTATTTTTTTGATCATGTTTTATAAAATCATTGCGAGTTAAATCGCAGAGAATTTATAAATACATTGCGAATGAAGACTAAATCGGTTCAGCCATAACTTTTCCGCAAAACCCATTGACTCTTTTTTCTGCATGTAAACACTACTATTCTGCCTTTCTCCATCGGATTAGTCTCGAGGACCACGAAGTGCTGGGAAAGAGCTTTTTTCACTCTTGCAACTGGGTATATTGTTTCATCGAATTTGTATTTGCTGAGTTGATAGAGTCCGTTCGGAAGTCTTTCAAAGATTCTAACATCCCAAGTCAGTATATTGCCCTTTACAATACCTATGTCATAGTAATATCCTTTTGAGAATTCCCTGACCGATGAAGTAGTTCTTTTTCCAGACGTATAGGGATTGTTGTCTTTCAGAATTTTTGGTGTCTCTATTTCAAGGATGAACAGACCGTCGTCACTCAGATGGTTTCTAACTGACTTGAAAGTTGATTCCCATTGGGCAAATTTCCTCAGATAGTTGATTGCGTCGCCTACACAGAATATGACGTCGAATTTCTCATCAATTTTGAAGTTGTGCATGCTAACGACGAAAAACTTGCCGCTTGGAATTTCCTTCCTACACATCTCAATGTAATCTCTCTCGACGTCCAAACCATAAACGATATATTTCTTTGGGAGATTGACTAGAACCTCTCCGATTCCACAACCGAGCTCGAGTATTTTCTTTGCTTTCTTATGGTATTGGTTTATAGGTTTTAGGACATACTCAGCCCTTTCTTTGGCTCTTTCCTTAGTTGTCACAAATTCCCAAAAATAGACAAAAGGCTTGGCTGGCATGGTCAATTCCACATCAATGTTAATACGCTATTTTGGTTTAGCTATAACTTTTCCGCAAAACCGATAGACCAAAAGACCAATGTAAAGTGTGTCTTAATATTAAATCGGCATATATGTAAACGAGGCGGGCATGAGCAATATAAGTCATATCGAGAAAATGCTCAGGGAGTATGTTCAAGTGTGGTCTGAAGATGTGGAACAAGCTTCATTCTTTTCCGAAAATGGCGTTTATGAAGACGTGCCTATGGGTTCGTCAAGCACCGTAGAAACGAAGTGAAGGAATTGCACATTAAATCAACAATAAATCACCCTAAACAACATAGAAACGCACCACTAGCACTGAGAAGACTATACTGCGTCGATTTCTTGTTAGGTGACAGTTTATTATCTTATTCTTGAATGGTGAGGTACCCGTTGCTTCTCAACCACGCTGTTTGATTTCTTCTGTACCGCCCGCAGATATCTCCTCGAGAATCGGATTGAAAGTCCCAAGGAGAAACTAGAACGATGTCTCCTACACGAACCCAGACTCTTCTCTTCAGCTTTCCTCTGATTCGGCAGAGGCGTTCATGCCCGTCTTGGCACTTCACCAATATTCTGTCAAAACCGAGTAGCTTGACAGCTATACCCAGCACGTCGTTAGCGACTGGCAATTGCATCTTGCCAAAATCATCTTCGCTGACGACTTTTCTTTTGCCCATTTTTTCACCTCTGAATTGAGGTAAGGGTTGCGGCTGCTTCGACTTCTATGAGAAAGACCAAATTTTTCTCCGGTCTAGTTTGGGGGCGCGCTGCTGAACCAAGTTGCGACTCGCCGCGGCTCATTTGGCTGTGATGCCCTGGGCATTGTATACCTGCTCGCGCTCCATCTTGGGAAATCCAAACAACGCGGGCTATTCTGCTGCATTGTGGGCATTTCGTGTGGTCGCCTATGTTAATTATCTCTGGTTCCTCCTTTCTTTTTGTCTACGTATGCTTTGTTGTTTGCTTTCTTTTTCAGCCTGCAATGGATACGCGTTGATGATTTGCATCTTCTGCAATTGGTCACTATGCCAGCTCTTAGAATACACAATCGTGTTCACCTTTTTTTGATGTTTTTGGAAAAGGTTCGATTATTCGGTAGGGCAAGCCTACGGGATAAAGGAAAACTTTTCAGATATGGTGGTGCTTCCGCTCTTATAAAGGCATGGGTAAACAATGTTTAACAATGTTGATTGTTACTCTGTGACTCTGAGTCTGGGTGGATACGAGTTTTCCATCGTCCATGTGGTTCTGGTCGCTCGAAACTCGATTTCAAGGAAGTAGCCCCGTAGGCTGCCACCGCTGACTTCGTCTGGTGTGAATATTAGCGTTATTTCTTTTTCTTCTCCGCCTTTTAGGTTGACTGGAACGGTTGAGGTTTGGTAGTCGCTGTCTGGCCAGAATCGTATGTCCTTCCTTATTTTGACAACTATTGAACCCACGTATTCTTCGGTGGCTTGAACAACTACGTGAGCTCCAACGCTTTCTCCCAGCTTTGTCGTTGAAACCTTTTGGTCATCAACTCGCCAAAATGCCTCTTGCACAATTGGTGCGGCTCGAACACGAACCGAAAAAGCGGAGAGCAGACCAAAAATGAGGACTAACCCAAGCAGAGCTAGTAATATTAATATTAGAACCTGTCCCTTCGATGTTTGACGACTTCTCAAATCATTTCTCCCAAATTGAAGGTTATTGTTCCCTTAGAATTAAATGTTCTCCATGACCGCAATAGTCGAGTTCCACTAGAAAGCAGGCGTCAACATTAAGAGTTGGCGTCAGAAACTGTTTCGCCAAGAGGAAGCTCTGTGAAACCCATCAAAAGTGTTCCTTTGGATACGAACATTGAGAGTCGCTTGTTTGAGTTTACGAGTAAAGATAAGATAAGCCATTTTTACGCAATCTACGACCTTCAGCACCTGAGAGAGAAAACGCTGGCTTGGGTTGCCTTGTCAGGCAGCAGGGTTGTGGGCTACATGATTGAATACGACAAGAGAATACTCTGTATCCGAGGTGAAGCAGAGTGTGTAATGCCTCTTTTACGAAACTCTGATCTAATCACGCCGATGTTTAACATAGAACAAAAGCACCTCTCAGGAGTCCGTAGGCTATATGAGCCCACTGCGCCAGCAGACAAGATGACTGAGGGGCTGATCACAACTTTCCTTGTTATGAAGACAATCCCAACGAGTTTCACACCTGTCATAAAACATAAAGTTCAAGAGATGATGAAAGAAGATGCCCAAGCGCTCATAGACCTTCTAGACACTGAACCTCAGAGAGCGCTGGACTTGTTGAAGGGTTTCGCCGTTGGAATATTTGAAGGCAAAAGGCTGGTTTCGTACGCATCTTCACCAGAGATGCTTGGTGATTTGGCTATAATCCGAGGAGTCTACACAGCGCCCGAAGAGAGAAGCAAGGGCTACGCAACATCGGTGTGTTCAGCGTTGGTTGAGAAACTGCTCCAACAAGGCAAGGATGTAATGCTCTACGTCTCAAAAGACAACCCAGCAGCAATCAGGACATACATGAAAATAGGCTTCAAAGAAACAGGACACGTTTCCTTAGGGTTTGTGGCAAAGCGTAAGGAGTGACGTTGCTATTTTAGATTCTGTTCCTAAAAGACTATAACAGGTGATGATGCAATCTCTCTGAGGCTAGGATGTTATGAAGTTGGTTGTTGGTTGTGACTTGGAGGACTTTAGGAGATACTCTAAGAAGGACGGGGTTAGAGCTGACGTTGTTGTCTTAGAGAAACACATCTTTAGAGATACGTCCTCTATTATTGTTTTTAGAAAGGACCATGAGATTATTGGTCACGCAATCTGGCACGAATCCAACACTGAAGAGCACAGGAAGGGCGACCCCAGAGATGAAGAGGACAAAGAAGTTTTAGAGAGGCTGCTTGGTGGAAAGAGGGAGTTTGTTGAGCTTCATGAACTCTGGCTGATAGAAAAGTATAGGGGGAGGGGCTATGGGAAACAGTTCTTTGAGTTCTTTGAACGGTTCATTAAAAACAAAGGATATGACTCAATTGTGTTTTATGCAAACCATCCTGCAGCCATAACCATATGCCGTCAACGCAAATACAAAGAAGGCGGTTACCTAAAAGGAGTAGCAGAGTATGTGTTCTACCTTCCACTGAAAAAGAAAACTCGAAAACAACATTTGTTTGACTTGCCTTGAGGCAGTAATTCTTTGACTGATGTCAAGATGCCGGCATGGGTACCCATACTAAGTACAGGGGCTACATAAACACCCACCTTTCCCCGTTCACGGCGACCCAGATAAACGTCCATTAATGACCTAAATACAATGATAAACCACCTCAAAATACATCAAAACGCACTACAGACCCAACTTAAACACGGCCCAAAACATAAGTAGGTCACTCAACTCAAGAAACTCGAAGGATTTTTTTCGCAAGGTAGATAAGGATACGTCTAAAAGAAACGACATACAAGGCTACAGTAATCAAAGAGAGGCTAAAGATTCTTGCCCAAATTCCGACAAACCAGTGACATACTCAAACTCATGATAAAAAAAGAAGGCATACGAGACATCGGGATAATAGCCCATATAGATCATGGCAAAACAACCATGACCGACAGCCTACTGGCCGAAGCAGGCTTGCTCTCACCAAAAATCGCAGGTGAAGCCAGAGCCCTCGACTATCTGGAAGAGGAGCAGAAACGTGGCATAACCATCAAAACAGCCAACATTTCGCTTCTTCACGAAATCGAGAACAAACCATACATCATAAACCTAATCGACACACCTGGACACGTGGATTTTACAGGGAAAGTTACAAGGGCTCTCAGAGCCATCGATGGAGTAGTAGTAGTCGTCGACGCCGTCGAAGAGGTTATGGTACAAACTGAAACCGTGACAAGGCAAGCGTTGAGCGAAAGAGTCAAACCCGTCCTGTTCATCAACAAAGTTGACCGACTCATAAAGGAGCTCCGCCTCAAACCAGACGAGGTTCAAAAGAAACTCCTGCGCATAATCAACGACTTCAACAACCTCATCGAACTCTACGGCGAGCCCGAGTTCAAGGACCAATGCAAAGTCGACCCAGCGAAAGGAACAGTAGCCTTCGGCTCAGCCCTCCACAAATGGGGCTTCACACTAGACATCGCCCAACAAAAAGGAATAAAATTCAGCGACGTGACTGATGCCTACCAAAAAGAAACCTACCAACAACTACAAACAATCGTGCCACTACACAACGCAATCTTAAGCATGGCTGCAAAACACCTACCCAACCCAATTCAAGCCCAGCGATATAGAATCCCCAAGATCTGGAAGGGCGACATCGACTCAGAAATCGGACAAGCCATGCTCAGCTGCAGCGATAAGGGACCAACGATAATGTGCATAACCCTTGTTCAAACTGACCCACACGCTGGCTTAATCGCCACAGGCAGACTCTTCTCAGGCGAAGTCAAAGAAGCAGACCAAATCTACCTGGTCGGCGTCAAAAAAGACTACCGAATTCAGCAAGTCTCCATGTACATGGGTGCATTCCGAGAGATTGTCACCCGAATCGACGCTGGAAACATAGCCGCACTCTTAAGCCTCGACCAAGCCAGACCAGGCGAAACACTAGTCGACTTCGATCACAAAGACATCATGGTTCCCTTTGAACGAATCAAATACGTTTCCGAACCCGTAGTAACAGTTGCCTTAGAACCAAGACATCCAAAGGACCTGCCCCGCCTAGTCGATGTAATGAACCGCTTAGCCATCGAAGACCCAAACCTTGCAACAACCATCAACAAGGAAACAGGAGAATACCTACTAAGTGGAATCGGTGAACTCCACCTAGAAATAGCCGTCAAGTTCCTCAGAGACTACGCAGGCGGCGACCTCGAGATAATCGCATCCAAACCCATTGTGATCCAGAGAGAAAGCGTATCCGCGCAAGGAATCTTAGCTGTGGGCAAAAGCCCAAACCGACTCAACAAACTCTGGATCCAAGTGGAACCTTTAGAAGAGAAAGTTGTTGAGCTGATTGAAAAGGGCGAAATCACCGAGGAAACGAACCGCAAACAACTCGCAGCCACACTCCAGAAAGATGCGGGTTGGTTACCTGAGGAAGCAATGAACGTGTGGACGATTGAAGACCACAAGAACATGCTCATCGACATGACTAAGGGCATCGAATACCCCAAAGAGGTACAAGACATGATAATATCAGGCTTCAAGTGGGGCTGCCAAAGTGGTCCACTGTGTGAAGAACCCGTAAGAGGAATCAAAGTCAAACTCATAGACGTCCAACTGCATGAAGACCCTGTGCACAGGGGACCAGCACAAATCATGCCAGCGACAAGGAGAGCCATGTTCGGGTCGTTTCTCACCGCCAAGCCCTGCCTGCTAGAGCCCATATACAGGGTCAGTGTCACAGTTCCAGCTCAGTGGGTAGGCGAAGTAAGCAGCATAATAACCCGAAAACGAGGCAGAATCATATCATCAGAGCAGAAGGGACCAATAACCAACATCTCAGGTTTCATTCCAGTTGCCCAAACCTTCGGTTTAGCAGCCGAAATGCGATCAGCGACATCGGGACACGCCTTCTGGCAGTCAACATTTGACCACTGGGAAAAAGTACCCGAAAACACAGCCTATACAATAATCCAAGAGACACGAAAAAGACGAGGGCTACCACCCGAAATCCCAACAGTAGACAAGTTCATTGATGAAGCCTAATCAGACAGTTTTCGAGCTGAACTCAAGAAAAATAAGCGGATATGCACCATTTTTAAAAGGAAAATTTAATAACAAAACACAATTGATAAATAGGCTCATGTCAACTCCTGCGCCATCTCTGGAAAAACGCCTTATCGCAGAAACTTTAGGCACGTTTATGCTGGTTTTCATGGGCACATTCGCCCTCACGGCCTCTTATTACCGGACAAACCTAAACACTGGTTTAGCCTTCGGCGTCGCAGCCATAGGCGCCATCTACGCCTTTGGACATGTCTCAGGCGCACACCTAAACCCAGCCGTAACCCTTAGCCTAGCAGTACGCGGTAGGTTTCCGTGGAAAGAGGCTGCCCCCTACGCCCTCGCACAAATAATCGGTTCCGTTGTTGCAGCTTTCTTAAACGCCAGCATAGTTGGGGAAGGAAGAATACACGCAACTCTTTTAGGCGCAACCTATCCAGGTTTATTGGGAGCCTCAGCTGCATTGATAACCGAAATAATCATCACATTCATACTAGTGCTCACAATTCTCTGCGTAACAGAGAAGGAATCACCCAGCGGGTTCGCAGGCTTAGCTATAGGATTGGTTCTAGGTATTAACGTCATGTTAGCCACAGATGTTTCTGGCGGCTCTATGAATCCAGCAAGGTCATTTGGACCAGCACTAGTGCTCATTTTCTTCGGGGTCTCTCCCACCGCAGCATTTGATTACCACCTGATTTACTGGATAGGTCCGCTCTTGGGCGGTCTCGTCGCCGTCTGGGCACATTGGATAAAGAGCTAGAAAGCAGCGAATGCTAACGCCTTAATTCGAGATGTGAGTCTCCAAAAGACGTCGGCAGTATTCGGTGCCATCACACAGCGTTGTATTCAGCTGTGGAAAGCCCTCTCGGCACGATGCAAAACTCAACCCGTGTTTGAGCACTATTGGTCTGAGCCTTTCCAAAATTCTTCGTCTCTTTTCAGTATGTAAATATTTGTAGCCAGCCAACCACATGCCATTGGAGTATTCGTTGATTAACTTTTTCCAAACCTGGGGGTGTGTTTGCTTCATCTCATAGAAGACGCCTCCCACAAGCTTCATAGTAGCCACGGTAACTTGTCTAACGCCTACACTGACCAGCGAAGAGAGTAGACTTTCAAAATCCTTTAAATTATCATTTACTCCAAGCAGAATTGGATCTATCCTCGCCGCAGTGGGAATGCCGTTATCCACGATTTTCTGCAGTGTTGAAAGTCGTTTTTCAGGCGATGGAGCGTAAGGCTCAATTAAATGGGCGATTTCCTCTCTCGGAGTGGTTATTGTTACCGTCACAACCGTTGGGGTTCGCTTAAAAATGTCCAAGTCTCTGAGAACTATATCGGATTTGGTGACCATTAAGAGTGGAAAACCGTGTTTGGCCAAGACTTCGATGCATCTGCGGGTGATCTTATGTTCCTTTTCTAATGGTTGGTAGGGATCCGTGCAATCGCTAAGCATGACTGGCAGCTTTAACTTCGTATTCCGAGCCATTCCCTCTATTTGTTCTAACAATTTTAATCGAGGCTGCACTTGCCCTACAAAACTTGGAAACTTGACGGCATAGCAATAGACGCACTGATGAGCGCAGCGTCCAAGATAAGTGTTCAAATTGTACTTGGGAAGACATGTGCAAAACGCGGCCTTAGTGGAGTTGAATAAGGGTAGTTTCATGACACTTGCTCACGAGATAAATCGTGTTATCGTGTCATAAGGTTTATACCAACTCTGAACGCTGCTATGTTCTTCTCTCCAGCTTCACCTAGGAGACTATCCCTGATCGCTTTTTCCACAGCCTCTTGAGTCACTAAATTGGTTATCTTCGTCAAGGCACCAAGCATAACCATGTTTGCATACATTTTGGATTTGAGTTCAGTCTCTGCGGTTTTGGTTGCTGCCACCTTGAAGATCTGAACTTTTCTAGTAGGAGCTTCCTTAATCAAGTCACCATCTATAATTAGGATTCCATCTTCCTTGAGGTCTTTCAGATGTTTATCTAAGGCTGTTTGACTCATAGCGATCAGCACATCGCTTTTTCTAACCATTGGAAAGCCGATTTTTTGGTCTGAAATAATTACTTCGCTTTTGGCTGCGCTTCCCCTAGCTTCGGCTCCGTAGCTCTGAGTCTGCACAACCTGCTTTCCATCGTAAACCGCTGCTTTACCTAGAATGTGCCCAGCTAATACCACGCCTTGTCCGCCTAAACCTGCGATTCTTATTTCGATTCGCTTAGGCAGTCTGTTCCGCCTCCTTCAACACCTTGTAGACATTGTCTGTCAGAGTTGGAGCTTCTCGACTCACGTATTCGCCCACAACAATCTTGTTAACTAACTCTTTCTCAGTCATCTTTGAAGCCTGCTTAAGTGGGATGGAGTTGTCTAGGAACCAACGGAGCATGTTGGCTACGTCTTTGAAGCCGACTCTTCTTCCAAACGCTGTGGGACAGGGGCTAGCAACCTCTACAAAGGCGAAGCCACGCGTTGTAATTGCCCTCTTCATGGATTCGATCATCTGTTCACCGTGGGCTGTTGTCCATCTTGCAGCATAGCTGGCGCCTGCAGTAGCAACAAGACGTGTTGCGTCTAAGGGATATTCAAAATTTCCATAGGGTGTAGTCGTGGTTTTGGCTCCAAACGGCGTTGTAGGCGCAACCTGTCCGCCAGTCATGCCGTAAATCATGTTATTCACCATGACAACCATTATGTCGAGGTTCCTGCGTGCCGCGTGAATGAGGTGGCTAAGACCAATGCCAACGATGTCACCGTCTCCGCCGAACACAACAACATTGAGGTCGGGGCGCATGAGTTTGACGCCCATAGCAACTGGAATACTGCGACCGTGTGTGACGTGAAGCGAATCCGCCATTAGATAGGGTGAAGGAATCCAAGCGGAGCATCCGATTCCACTGCAGAAAACAAACTTGCTCAAGTCGTTGTGTCCGAGTTCATGCGCTGCTCTGAGAAAACTGCTCATCGCGTTGACGCAGCCGCAGCCCACACAGAAGGGCAGAGTCAAATCTGGACGAAGATATCGTTTCATGTTGAAGGGTTCAGCCAAGTTATGCCACGCTCCTCAAGATTTCAGCCAATAATTCTTCTGGGGTAATCATTTCTCCACCGCCCACCTTGTTGACTGGAATAACTGGAGCTGAACCGTGCACCGCTCTCTCCACCTCATAAAACAATTCGCGCATGTTTAACTCGGGCACAACCACCGCTTTGGCATGTTCCGCCATTTCGCAAACTATTTTCTCAGGAAACGGCCATATAGTTTTCAGTCTAACAAACCCAACATCGATTCCCTTTTCCTTCGCTGAACCAACAGTTTCATACACAGCACGCGAGGTGCATCCGAACGAGACCACGGCTATGTCGCAGTTTTCAGTGTTGTGGGCTTCGAAATCCACTATTTTGTCTGAGTTGTTCATTATTTTTCCAACAAGCGTTTTCACAAGCCGCTGATGCACAACAGGGTCAGCAGTGAATCGACGACCAGTCTCGTCGTGTGTGGAGCCTGTTGCTGCTACGTTGAAGCCTTCGCCCACAGACGGCATGGGAGCCACTTCATCCAACATAAAGAACTTTTTATCGTTAGGGGAAGGTTTCTTTCGATTGACTATTTCTATCTTTTCAATGGGAGGAACGACCATGCTTTCATGCATGTGCGACGTTATCTCATCGCTCAAAACAATAACAGGCGTCCGAAAAGTTTCACTCAAATTAAATGCACGAATGGTCAAGTCAAACAATTCTTGAACCGAGTTTGGCGCCAAAACAATTGCGGCGTAGTCGCTGTGGGTGCCCCATCGAGCCTGCATCACATCACCTTGACCGCACTTGGTTGCCTGTCCCGTGCTGGGTCCAGCGCGTTGAACATCCACAATCACACAGGGGGTTTCAGTCATGAATGCGTGGCCAATCAGCTCTTGCATGAGGCTGAAGCCTGGGCCAGACGTGGCTGTCATCGCCTTAGCGCCTGTCCAACTAGCACCGATAACAGCTCCAAGCGAAGCCATCTCATCCTCCATCTGCACCACCAAGCCTCCGAACTGTGGCAGCCGCAAAGCCATGTGTTCAAAAATCTCGCTTGCGGGCGTAATTGGGTAACCTGCGTAAGATCGGCAACCAGCCGCTATAGCGCCTTCGGCACACGCCTCGTTGCCCTGCATAAAGTATGTACCTGGCGACAGATACTTCGGCATCGCCGTATCTTTTCTCCTTTTTTATGGTGCTTTGTAATCAATGGCTGGCTTAAACGTTTAGCCTAGAAAAAATGTAAAATAAACAAATTGACAATTTAGGGTTATGTCTCATCATAAAAATATGCACCTCACGCTAGGACGATTGGCTTCATTTTCCATAGTTGCTTTTGACCCAGCGACAAAAGACCTTGGCGTAGCTGTGCAATCTCGATACTTTTCGGTGGGTCCAATTGTCCCTTGGGCTGAAGCCGAAGCTGGAGCAATAGCAACACAATCATTCGTAAACGTCTCCTATGGACCAAGAGGGCTACAGCTTCTGAAAGAGGGCTTATCCATCGACGAAGTGATTGACAAACTTACACGAGAAGACGAGGGACGAGAGTTTAGGCAGTTGGGGATAATAGATGCAGAGGGCAATGCAGCAGCCTACACGGGCAAGAAATGCCTTGAATGGGCGGGAAGCAAAATCGGAAAGCACTACTCAGCGCAGGGCAACATCCTAGTAGGCGAGGAAGTCGTAGAAAACATGTGTAGAACGTTTGAGACATCGAAAGGAGACCTCGCAGATAAATTGGTAGCCGCTTTAGAAGGCGGAGAAGAAGCTGGGGGCGACGCAAGAGGGCGACAGTCAGCAGCCTTGCTTGTTGTGAGAAAAAGCAAGGGCCGAGGAGGCTACGGCGACAGACTAATAGACCTACGAGTTGAAGACCACCCAAACCCGATTAGGGAACTGAAACGGCTCCTCAAACTTCATCGCCTCTACTATTTAATCGATGATGCGGAAGAGATGCTTGTGCATGGAGATACGGAAAGAGCGATTTCTACAATAAAAAAGGCAATAAAACTCAAGCCAAACAGCGACGACGCATACCTCGATTTAGGCATGGTATACATTAAGATTGGAGAAAAAGAAAACGCAATGAATGCTTTCAAGGAAACTCTACGAATAAACCCAAAAATGAAAACGGTTGTCAAACAACTTCCCAATGTTGGACTCATCGAAGCCTCTGAAGAACTCTTTAGAAAACTTAGAATAAGATAAATCATGAATGATATATTCTGACAGACATTTACACTAGATAAAGAGGAAATTGCGGCCGTAGTCTAGCCTGGTCTAGGACATCGGCCTCCCAAGCCGGCGACCCGGGTCCGAATCCCGGCGGCCGCACCAAAATACGTCAAATAGGTTAATATCCTTCCGAATTGCTCTTCACAATCGCTTGAGTAAAACAGCAATCAAAACGGAGTCTTTTCTATACCCCCAAAGCGGTATTTGCCATCACTTATACTCGATCGCGTGGCGAATGTCCTATTCTGCCAGATGCAAAGTAAGCGTAGACCATGGAATGTCCTAGGCGTTATTAACCCAAAAATTGATTTTAAGATTTTTTTTGAGAAAGGATTGAGCTGGATACTGTGTTGCGTGGCTCATAAGGGAAAGCTAAACGCGCAACAGATGATCTTCCATATTAACTTATTGTGGCTTTGACAGAACAGAAACAACCCTTGACGTAAACAAATTATTAAGGAATGGGATATATCGAAAAAGCTTAACGTTTTTTATCATGTGAAGGTCAAAGTTGACTATTATGAAATTTATTTTCTTGATGAGCATTTTGAATTCCTTTGTTGTAATGTGATTTAGATTAAGAAATTCTTCGATTGTGGATTCTTTATTCTGTTTTGTTTCTATCTTTCTGATTACGTGGATTAGAGTTTCTTCTGAAAAAAAGAGTTGACACCATGGGATATTGATAAAATCATATAAATGGGCGGCAAATGGGCTTGTCCACGGCGGAAATTCGATACATATTCTAGCATTAGGCTTAATGATTCTTTTGCACTCGTTCAATGCTTTAATTAGTATTCGTTTACAGAGATGCTCTACTACGTCATTCATAAAGATAACATCTATTGTGTTCGATCTAATTGGCAAGAAATCTACGTTTCCAAGAATGAAATCTGCATTTGATATTCCTTTTTTCCGTGCGAATTCTCTTGAATACCCTAAACCTTTTTTGTTTATGTCAAGGCCTACTGCTAATTCACATCTTTCAGCGTAAAAGACTGATCTTCCCCCAAAGCCACAACCAGCGTCAAAAACTATCTTGCTGAACAAGTTGACATGCTGTCCAAATAACGATAGCCCCAATCTGCTTTGCGCCCAGTTATATTCTGCTTCAGAGTAGGATAGAGGGGGTCCTCTTCCTTGCGCTTTTATCTTTGGAAAGAGATTATTAATGAAGTAACAAAGACGTTGACTGATCTTCAAACCATTGCACATTAACAATGGCTCAGTTTGCTTAAATAACTTTTTGGCATGTCAGAGATTATCTTTATTTAATTTCAAGATCGGGTGTGTATGAAACGTTTCAGTAATATTACTCCAATGTTTGCTGCAAGAAGCGCTATGATTGCATAGTAAATTAGGGAATTGATCCCTGTTGGGGTTACTATTGTTCCTTGCTGAGGAGGATTATATGTAACTCTATAATGTCAGAGGCTTTTGATCCTCTTGCATATGAAGCTTCTACATAAACAAGGTAAACTCCCTTCTAAATGTTCAGTGCAGCAATTGTTTGGTTACTCACCCATTCATAAATGCCAATTTGGGAAAGTCTCTCGGTCATATTATCAGAGATCCAAAGATTTCCTTCTGAATCGTATATCTCTAAAGTCACGTTAGCACCTGGCACTGGTTCTAAAGTTTTCGAATCTTTCACCAATGCTGCTAGCCTAATCGGAATATTCTCAGTATCTAGATAAGACAGTTCACCTGCGAGTTTTATTGATAGTGTTTTTGGTGTCGGAGCTTCAGGATGCTTGCCAGAGACAAGCGATATATCATCTATATAAAGGGCTCCGTCGAGGTCTCTGAAAGATGTATCGCCTGATAGTATAACGTCGGGAAAAATTGATGAGCCTACATTGTCATTACAAATTTGCCGTCGATATAAAGTTCTTTTTGCGATGGATCATTGACTATCACTATGTGATGCCATTCACTAGGAGTTAACTAGTAGTCCACTGCCCCAGAAGACCCAAAATATACTTGGAGGTCACGCACCATAAAGTAAGAATTAGTGGAGAAAAAAGCAGATGCCTGTACAAGTAGAAGAATTTCCCCAAAAAAACAGAGGGGGGTTTCGTTGAGAGAGAAAGGAGAAGGGAAAACCCTGCAGTTTTTTCATCAACCCCCATGATATCTTGTTGAAACAGAGGAATATAATCCTACGGTTTGGAACAGCCTCAAATGGCTTATCCTACGTAAACGTGCGATGGTGGAAAGCCACAAAAGCATGCAAGTCTCCAGAAAGATGTATTATTGGTGTCTCTATGGAGTATAACATTGAATGCTCTGCATGCCCACAATCTTCCCCTAACCCGCTTACGTTTAAATGTCCTTCATGCGGTAAACCCCTAGATGTTCAACTTCACCTTGATTTTGAAGCCAACAAAATTCAGAGAAAAGATTATAGTGTTTGGCGTTACGCAAAATTCTTTCCCTACGTAAAGGAAAAGGAAATCAAAACCCTAGGCGAGGGCTGGACACCCCTAGTCAAATTTTCAGACAATATTTACTTTAAACTCGAAAATTTGAACCCAACAGGTTCTTTTAAGGACAGAGGCTCAACGGTAGTAATCTCCGCCCTACACAAACTGATTAAAGAAGCTGAAGGCTACCTTTCCGAAGACTCTTCAGGCAACGCCGGCGCCTCAATAGCTGCATACGCTGCCAGTGCAGGATTGAGGACGAAAATTTATGTTCCAAAAAACGTTTCTGGACCAAAGCTTAACCAAATCAGGTTTTATGGCGCTGAAGTGGTTCAGGTTTCAGGTTCCAGAAGTCGCGTTGCAGAGGAAGCACAAAAAACTGAAAGAGGAGAATTCTATGCTGGGCATATACTTCACCCCTTGTTTAGAGATGGAATAAGAAGTCTTGCATACGAACTAGCTGAGCAGTTTCGTGGGCGTGTTCCAGAACGCATTTACTTGCCTGTTTCAGCTGGGACTCTGCTCTTAGGTGTCATAAAAGGGTTCAAGCATTTGGTTGAGTCCAATGTGATAGAGGTTATGCCAAAAATAGTGGCTTGTCAAACCCGACAGGTTTCGCCCCTTTACCACCGATTCAAAAAGCTGAGTTATAGCCCGCCTGCAAAGATAACTTCAATAGCTGATGCGTTGGTGAGCGTCAACCCTCCGCTACTCGATCTTATGGTTAAGCAGCTAAGAGAAGCGAAAGGCGATGCTGTTATGGTTGAGGAAGACGAAATACTCAATGCCTTCAGAGAACTCGCTGGGAAAGGCTTCTTCGTTGAACCAAGCTCAGCTGTTGCCTACGGAGCCCACAAGAAACAACTCCAGAATAAGGAGATATCAAAAGACGAGACAGCTGTAATAATTCTAACAGGAATGGGCTTGAAAACAATGCTTCAGCCAGAAGTGAAGACGAAAGCTTAAGGTTTAGTTAGATAGGCGGCTTGATCTTTTTCCTCTTCGCCAGAGGCATCTTCATCCACTTTTCAAACTCCGAGCTCGGTGGTTCAGTTTCGAACAGGTGTTTTCTCTGGGATTCCAAGGGTCGGTTCTCTTTTCCCAAAAACTCAGCAGCTGTGACTACTGCATGCCCTGCGTTTGCCGCTGCGTCAAATATGGGTTTGGAGATTTCTCGCCAGTTCTCCTCTCTTAGAAGGTGGTGTTCTAGAATGGTAGTGGGCACGCTGTGAGCTATTTTTTCAAGGTTCTCTATTCCTTGTTGGATGTGCTCTTGCCTTATTAGTCCAGCTAGGTAGGTTGGGGGTCCACCGATGATGATGAGGTCTGGATTTTGATTGAGAATTATGCTTACGGTGGGTGTGTGCATCGGCCCCTGCACATCTGAGGCAAATGACACGCGTTCGTTTTCATGCTCGATGGTGGTCATGAGAAGCCAACCGAGCTGTGAGTCGCTTGGTCCGTGAAAAACGGGTTCAGAAAACCGAATCTGGGTGTCGCCGAACTCAAAGGCTCGGCTGTCTGCGTATTCCAGTCTCTCAGCGTGCTTGCCGCCTGTGTGGGCGAAGACCCAGCCTCGGCGTCTCTGACTGAAGTTGACTTTGTCTCTGTAGTTCTTTGCCAAAACCAGTTTTCCCTCGTAGACTTGCCTCGCAGCTTCTTCTGAGGACCAGTTGGAGCACCAGTCGATGAATGACGGTGTGTGATGGTCGAAGTGGTAGTGACTAATCGTGATGACCTCAGCCTTTTCTGCGGCTTCAGCTATTTTTCTCCGAGCCTTCTTAAGAGCTTCGTATTCTTTCGGGTGGGGTGGAAACCCGAAGCGATTAGGACCGAGCGAGACACCAGCGTCTAAGAGAATCTTTACGCTTGGAGTCTCGACAAAGGTGCACATTGAGCGGACACCGAGGCTTTCAGCAGCCAATGGGATAACTCTAATGAGACGAAGCATTCTTTTCATTGGTCTACATGCGCCTTTAGAGTATAGTTTTTATTTAAGCTCAGTGCAAATTTGTTTTTGTGGGCGATGACGACTCTGGCCCCACTGAATCGAATGATTTGGATCTTGAGTGCGAGAGCCCACATCTCTGCTTAGGTTTACGGTTTTACTTTTTGAAATGTTCAAGTGTGAACTTGTTTCCATCGGGGTCGGTAAAAGTGGCTGCTCGGGCGCCCCAGTGCATGTCCTTGGGCTCTGACAAATTCGACGCCTTTCTTTTTGAGACTTTCGTAGGCTTTGTCTACGTCGTCTACGAGTAGGAAGATTTCCAGCTTTCCTTTTTGTTCGAAGCCAAAATGCACTCCTCCAACATCAAATTCTGCGTAATTGGGCCATTCGCCTCTCTTTTTAAGTCCGAGGATGTTTTCGTAGAATGCTATAGTCTTCTTTATGTCGGAGACTGGAAAGGTGATGTGATACAGATTCTCTATCACGATTACTCACCTCCTAAGTTTACACGCCCATAGTTTTTCAAATAACCCCTGTTGCTTTCACATCTTTCTTAGCTTTTTTCCTAAGCCAAGCCAGAATGAAGTCTCTTATCTCGCTTTGGTTGTAGGGGTCTCGCCATGCAGCCTCTAGAGCTTCGCAGACGTTTAGTGCGCCAATCAAACCGAAATAGTGGAGAACTTCTTGGTAAAGCTGCTCCCGGTCGGTGTCATTGAGATCGACTGGAAAATCGATGCCACTCAAAACCCCGTTCAAAATGGTAGTAAAGGCAAGCCTGCTCAAAACAGCACCATCCCCCTCATACTAACAAAATCACTTTAAACAGGAAGGAGAAAAGGTTTGCGAGAAAACAGAATACTGGCTTTGAAATGGTGGAGGTTGTTTGAAATTAGTGGTTCATGGGAAAGGTATTACGGGACGCTGAGGCAGCTGCCGGATTGGTTGAAGCAGCCTGTTCCCTTTGTTGTTGAGGCTTTGCCTACCTTCAAGCGTTTCAAGGTTAAGCGTGTACTTGACTTGGGATGTGGGACGGGCAGGAATTGCGTCTATTTGGCTAAGATTGGCTTTGATGTGGTTGGAGTTGACGTTTCAAAGAGCGCATTACGGATTGCAAAGGCATGGGCGCGGGAAGAAAACTTGAAAAATGTAACATTTGCGCAGGCTTCTATGACTGATGTTCCGTTCGGTGACTGCTACTTGGATGCGGTGATCAGCATCAGCGTCTTACACCATGCCATTAAGAGGGACATTGAGAAGGCTGTAGATGAGATTCATAGAGTTATAAAGAGAAATGGTGTATTCTTAGCAAATCTTGCTTCAGTTAAAGACCCCAGATACGGCACAGGTGAGAAGGTAGAAGCTAGCACATTCAGAATTTCTGAAGCCTTCGAAGAAAAACGCTTTGAAGAGCTCCACCACTTCTTTACTAGACAGGAAGCTTCCAAACTACTTGCCAGTTTCGCTAAGGCGAAGGTAGAACTTTTAAAGGATAAGCCCCTCCACTACTGGAAAATAACGGCTATCAAGTAACTAGCGCTTCCTAAGGCATAACTTATTTTTTTGATTTAGAGAACCCTTTTTGCTCGCTCTATTGAGTGTTTGTAATGGTTTAGTTCCCATTGATGTCTTCTATTATTTGGTCTCCTGCTTCAAGTGGATAGTATATTAGTATGCTGTTGTCTGATGGATTTGGACCCACTTCTTTCATGGTTTCGGTTACAGCTTGTTCTATTGTTTGTTTGTCTTTAATTAGATGTTGGAGTAATTGTGTTGTTGCTGTGTCGGTGTGAGAAGCTAGGACAGATTCGCTCCAGCTTATGTAGACTTTGGCTCCTTTTTCTACGAAAGCTTTTGCCATTAGCGGGTTGTCTAAGCCTTCGCATCCCATCATTAGGATCAATGTGTTTTGAAATCTGTCCCTCATGCTTTGCGTTACGAAAGACGGACTTATACCAAAGTACATGATCTCTTTCTCTTCCTCCTCTCTGGAATACACAACTCCCACGAGCTGCTCTGTTAACTGTTCATAAAGATATTTTCCTGAAGTAACACGCTCGGATGTGAATAAATTTACGTGGCCTTCTGTTCCTTCACGGTTCGTTGCCGTGGAATGCACTCTAAAAATTATCACTTTGTATCCGTGTGTTGGTAGGTTTCTGTAGAATTCTACGGTTACTTGTTCGCCTGGGTAGTAGTCTACGCTGTAGCCTGCTTGTTTTAGTGTGTTTGTGGCTGTTTGTCCGAAGGTTTGGTTGGGGTATGTGAGGCTTAATTGGTCTACAATAGCTGCTTTGGGCTCTGAAGAAGAGATTGTTGGTGGTTGGTTCAACATTGAATTAATCAGGAAACCAGCAATGAAGATTACACTGATTAGAATAGCAGCTATAATAGCGAGTGCTGTGCGTTCTTCCTTTTTCTTCTCTTCACGAATCTTATGTTTCATTCCGTGAGGTTTCTTTTTAGCCTTCATACATGGCAACTCTTAATCGGTCGCATATATAAAAAGAGGGGATATTGAAGACTGAGACGGAGTGCAATGGTGTTCATTGCTTCTCCTTTCTGCGCTTAACACGCTTGACGTAGATGGCTGTTGCAACCGTTCCGACTAGGATTGTTGAGGCTAAACCAATGTAAGGAGCCAACAAACCAAACTTATCGATAGCAAGCATGAACCCACCTACTGAACCAGTATCAGGTGTCACTAAATTGAAGTACACATAGGACTCGGCTAGGTCTCCAGAGCCACCGGCCTCTCCACTATAATTGTAATCATGTCCAGCAGGAATCATGACATCGATTTGCGTGACTAGCGACACTATCGTAGAATTTGAAGTATAGTCAATTTGGAAATATTGTGAAAGGAAGCTCCCTATGAAGTTCGGTGCAATGCCTCCACCATTCAAGAATATTGCACCGTTAAATTGTGGCAGTCCAGTTGTCTCATCAAATATTGTCACGCTTAGATTTGCCTTAGATAAATCCCCCACGACTCGCATAATAAGAAAGTGAATGGCATACTATTGGATTCTCCTTCTGGATGATAGCCCGCTTTCCATTGACCACCACTTCCGTCATGCTTTCCATTTTTCCCTCCAGTGGTACCGGCGGAAGCAAATTTTATCCATGCTTTTGCGTTAGCTTTTCCATCTCCACCACCAGCAGAGGAGCTGCACGAGGATTCGCACCAAAAAGGGGCGGTATCAGCGTCGTAGTCAGCATCAGAATGAGGTGTACATAACGTATCATATGCTGAAGTTTGGGCCCAAGTATTGGCTTGGAAACTCCAGCTCCTTTTGGCTCTCACAAGGTTTGCGTCAACTATTGTTGCCGCAAATGCCAACAGCAACAGAATTAATAGGGTTTTGCTTCTTTTTTTCATTTTTCCTCTTCCTCTTTCTTTTTTGGGTGAGCGCCCTTAAGGGGTGGAAACCGTTTGAAAATATCCTGTTCATCGGCTTCTCCCTGCCGTTCAGAAGCCTATCATGTTATCAGTGAGATATTTTCTCCCCTTCGAAGCATAGTTAAGGCAATACTATTTAAAAATTTTCTGTAAAATTTCTACACAATCTTTTTATATACCCGATAATTCAAGAAAAGCTTTGACGTTTAAGGAATTATATTCTTAACACTCTCATAATAACTTTTAAACCTAACAAGGAAACATCACAATCATCTCAATGCGAGAGTTACCGAAAACTCTTTGGTTTTCATAACTAGTTTTTCAAATGCTTGAAGTACGGTGCCCTTCTCTTCACAGCAACAACAAACAATTGCCTCAACTCATCATCATCTGCTCCCTTTCTCATAGGCGTCAAAACATCTACAAGATTATCTGTAACCATCAAACAAGGCTTCAAAAAACCATCACTCGTCAAACGCAAACGCGTACAACGAGCACAAAACTCACTGTTCTCCAAGGGATGAACAACCTCAACCCTCAAACCATTAGACAAGGAATAAACACGCCTACTCTGCATGTCACCACGAACCTCAACACCCATAGCCTTCTTCTTCAACTCCTCCTCAACCCTTTCCAGACCATAATGATAACGCCTAAAATACGGGTCACCAACGCTAATCGGCTCCAACTCCAACAACTGCAAGATAACCCCGCTCTTTTCAGCGAACTCCATCATACCAGCAACCTCATGCTCATTCACACCACGCAAAACCAACATATTCAACTTAACAGGATACAAACCAGCCTTAACCGCAGCGCCCACACCACTCAACACATCACTCAAGTCGCCCCCGTTCAATTCACCGTACGTCTTCTCATCCAAAGACGGCAGATTCATGTTAACACGCATCAAACCAGCCATGCGAAGTGGCTCAGCCAAAACCGACAAGCGAGTGCCATTCGTAGTCATAGACAAGTCACGCAAACCATCGATCTTAGCCAAACCCTCCACGATATCGATAATATCTGCTCGAAGAAGAGGCTCACCACCAGTCAACTTAACACGATTAATATCCAACCCAACAGCCACGCGGACCAAACGCACAACCTCATCAGCGGTCATCTCCCTTGATCGCGAGCTAGGCGTCTGACCCTCACGATGACAATACGGGCATCGTAAGTTGCAGCGCTGAGTAAGCGAAACCCTCAAATTGAGCGTGGGACGCCCGCAATTATCGAACAGCACGTTTTATGCTCCTATCTTCCACGGGCGTGGAGAATAATATGCCCAGCTTCGGATAATATAAGCCTTTCAAGACACAGCCTAACAGCCTGCGGGGAGCCTGGAACACAGAAGATCGCCTTGCCCTTGGTGACACCTGCGATTGCTCGCGTCATAACTGCTGCGGAGCCTATCGCTTCGTAGCTTAAACGTCGGAAGAGCTCTCCGAACCCAGGTAACTCCTTCTCCAAGAGGGGTTCAACGGTTTCGATTGAGATGTCTGAGGGGGTGATTCCTGTTCCGCCGCAGGTTATTATAGCATCAACCTTAGGAGAACTCAACATATCTTGAATGGTCTTTTCTATCATAGCCTTGTCATCGGATATCAGTTGTCGCGAAACAATGGTGTGCCCGTGGGCTTGAAGCGTTCCAACGATGAGGTCGCCCGACTCGTCTGTTATGTGCCTGCCCGCTTTGCTATCTCGGTATCGACTTGTGCTGCAAACAACAACTGCGAAGCCTAAGTGCTTGGGTGCCTCTTCCTTGTGCGCCTTCGAGGTCTTACTCATTTGATGGCTTCTCCTATCTTTGCTTCTTGAGTTTGCGCACCACACGGATGTTGTCGATAATCGTGTCTGGATACTGTCCTCGAGCATCTTTTTCATACTGTTTTGTCATGTCCCAAACGGTTAAGAGTGCTGCGGAAACGGCGGTCAAGGCCTCCATTTCTACGCCTGTCTGTGCCTTTGTCTTCACGGTGGCTTCAACCTCTACGGAGTCATCAACTACTCTTAAGTCAACACTAACGTTAGTTAATGGGAGGGGATGACATAAGGGAATGAGGGAGCTTGTGTTTTTTGCGGCTAATACCCCGGCGATTTTGGCGACGGTGAAAGGGTCGCCCTTCTCGATTCTTCCCCTTTTGATTAGGCGTATGGTCTCTGGCTTCAGTTTTATCCGTCCTTTAGCCGTGGCTTCTCGGTGAACCTCAGGTTTTGCAGTTATATCAACCATAGACATGCGTATTCACACCTTAAATGACGCTTTTCAGCCTATTTATCCCACTCATCCATTAATTGCTTAATTCTCTTTGCCCTTTGATTGTCCTCATTGAACCTAAAAATGCGGATTCTCCCGAAGTTCTTGTGTTTGACGATTCCAGACGATTCCAGAACTTGCAGGTGCTGATTGGTTGTTGTGTAGTTTAGCCTTGCTCGCCTGGCGATCTCTGAGATGTTTAGTTCGCCTATGTCTACTAGGATCTTGAGGATTTTCACCCTTCCCTTTGAGGAGAAGACGGTTTCAATTGCCATTTGGTTCTTTCACCTGTTTAGTGTTTTGATTAATTCTTTTTCAAGTTCCGCTGCGGAGATTTTGGGCAGGCTTATCAGTGTTGTTTTTCCTCTTTGCCCAGGGCCTGACGACTCCGCTTTGATTACGTCGATGGCTGATAACTCGTTCACGTATTTCCAGAGTTGGGTGTGTCCTCTTTTCTCTTGGTTGTATTCTTCACAGACCACTGCGTAAGCGTCTTCAGCTTCGCCCATTGAGAGGTAGGCTTGGTCTGATTGTTTGAATCGGCGGGCTATGCCTAAGAGAAGGAGTTTCTGATGTAGATTGAGCGTTGATACTGTGTCTTTTCTTATGGTCGGGTAAACGCTTCCAACCGCTTTTCTAACATGCTCTGGCAGAACCTCACGAGCGCCCTCGGTGTCTGCATACTTACCTGCTCGCCAAAGCAGCTCTATTGCATAGCGTGCGTCTCCGCCTTCAGAGGCGGCTAGCTCAGAAATTAAATCAACGCTCTGGGATGGAACTGTGTTCTCGCGAAATGCTGTAGCAATACGGTCGTCTAGAATATCGCGCAGCTGCGGCTGAGAATATTCTTCGAGTTGGATTATGTTGCGTTGTAATGTGCTCCTAGTGCTTGCGTCTAGCGTGCTCAGCAGTGTCATGTCTCTTGCTATGCCGATTATTGAAAACCTTTGCGCTGTTATTTGTCGGTCTTCCTGCACTCGGGTAAGGCTGTAGAGGGCGTCGGAGCCTTCGTTCTGGATGAGGGCGTCCAACTCGTCGAGCGTGAGAATTAAGAAGGCTTTCTGCTCGTTGAGGACCTGCATCAACGTTTGCAGTAGTTCCTCAGCCGAATAACCACGTCTAGGATAGTTGGGATGGAATTTTAGGACAACTCGTTGAATCACCATGAAGAGGCTGCCCTTGGATTCGCGGCAGTTAACGTGCACATAGTGAAGGTTGATTCCACGGTTCTGCGCCTCCTTAACTATGTTCTGTCCGAAAAGCTGCGTTAGGACGGTTTTTCCAGTGCCGACTTTGCCGACAACTAGAACACGCTGGGTCATTTTGCCCGGTGATTCCACCGTAAATCTGAAGAACTGGTTGAGCAGCTTCAGCTGGTTTTCTCTGTGGGGCAAGCGAGTCGGCACGTAGTTTATGTCTAGTTTGGATTCGTCTTTGAACACGCTGGAATATGTGAACATGAGAACGCAAGCCTCTTGCGCTGTCAGTTTAGTGTTGAATTGTCATTTATGATTTTTGTCTATTTAAAAAGAAAAATCAGGTTGTGGCAAACGTAAGTAATTACACAAACGTGGGTGCTTGGAGCCTCGGGCGGGATTTGGACCCGCGACCACCGCCTGTTCGGCGCCTGTTACCAAGGCGATGCCCCACCAGGCTAGGCTACCGAGGCATGACCATGCATACTTTTCACCGTGATTGTAAATTAAGGTTTCTCGCCTAAAGGCTCAGGTGCCTTCATGAGTCATTAACCTGTGCACAGATCAGTTAATAATAACTTTTAGCCTAACATAGGGCGGCTGTTACACGTGCACGGAACTTTTAAGTTTCAACAGAGTCGTTAATATTTGACTTTAAGGCACGTGTTAAAAATGCCTCATGCTGAGCGGGGGTTTCCAAGCCTGGTCTAAGGAGCAGGGCTTAGGACCCTGTGGCGTAGGCCTTCGTGGGTTCAAATCCCACCCCCCGCATCACGTCTTTCTAAAGCCTTTTTCACGTTCTTTTCGTGAGAAGACCACGAAATGCGTGTTATTATTGTCGTGACAAACTGCAGGTAATTGCAAAATTAGGATCCGATTTTGTAGGGCTCAATTCGTCATGACTGAGAACCTGTTCCAAACAACAATAGATGTTTATGCCTTCACGCCTTTCCGGCAATCTTTTCCAAGTAGTCCTTAAAGAGCGGATGAAAGAGTTGATATTGGCCTCGCTCTTTCTTTACGAGGAGTCCCTTCTGCTCCAACCGGGAAAAGAATTCTGGCGTCCCTTTAATGGACCTGATCATCGATGGAGAAACCAGCATCTCGTCTCTCAGTGATATCTGGATAAGGACCTCTCTTTCCTTTTCTGAAACCCTCGCCAAGCGCCCTTTGAAAACACCGTTCTCCAGAGCTGTAACTATTGAGGACCAATTCCTCTCAAAATCCTCTCTCACTATTCGCTCTTTAGCCCCAATAGCGTTAACTAACTCATACATTGTGAACATCACAAAATATGGATGCCCCTCAGTTTTTTTGTGAATGGCTGCAATTACATCATCTGAAACTCGCAATTTCAACTTGCTTGCCTTTATCCTCTTGGTGATAGCCTCTATTGTACCTTCAAGTTCAAACGGCTTCAAATAGAAAGGATGAAAGAATCGAGTAAATGGCTCCGCTAAATCAACAATCTCTTCAAACAGAAGCTTGGGTCCAGTAAGAATCAAAGCGAAGTTACATCCTCTCCGCGCCAACTCTTGAAAATTATTCCTCAATGTGAAATACGCGTCAAATTGATTAGTTGCAAGAAAATAGTGCGCATCATCTAAGAACAAAAGACATATGTCAATCCCAGAGGGCTTCAGATGTTTCTTCCAGAGCAACTCCAAGGAATCAGTCAATGAAGGACCCTCTGCTTTCTTTTCCCGCTCGATGGAAACTGGAGGAATTGATAAGGCGATTTTCCATTTGGACAACTCAGAACGTAGTCTGCTCTTTAAACCAGCAGAGGATTCATAATTCTGTTTCAACCCATTCAACAACGCAGACGAAAATACGTCCCAGCTCCTGCAACAGGTTGGATCCAAGGCAAAGTGGTAGCAAAAAGATTTGACACGCGGCAGACCCGATAACGCGATTTCTTTGAACTTGTATAGAAGCGAGGTTTTCCCGACTCCCCATTCGCCAAGAATAATGAAATTACTTGGCGCAGGAGGACGTAGCTTCGCTGAGCTCCTAACTGTCTTAGTAAAGTACGCTATAGCCTCTTTTCTGTCTGCGAAGTGTTCAGGAGAGGCGGGATACTGAGGAGAAAATGGGTTAAGAACATCTCTGTTATTTTCGTTATGATTGTTATTTTTGCTCATTCTATCTTCTCCGTCGTCTCAACTTTCTCTTTCCATAAAGCTTGTACCTTTGTATCTTAGCAATACCCAAACAACTTATGTGAACAAGTCTACCCCCATAATAAGTTCCAGTTCCAGGGTAAACCTTCCGACCGCAAACAGCACACGTCTTGTACATATTGTTTGTTATTTTTGTTATAATTGTTATAAATCACTTTCGACAATCTCATGGATAGCACTTTATCTATGGCATTTTATTTAATAGGAGGTATGCCACGCCCCTTCAGACCGAGAGTTTGGCTTTCTGAAGATGCTTTCATATCCATGGTCTCAGCTGCCTCGAAGCCTTTGACGATGAAACTCTTGGCGTTCTTTTAGGACTTCATGGACCTCGCTGGAGAAGGACAATAGTCCAATATGCAGTCGTCTACCAAACAGCAAAAAGAGCCAGAAATCGTGTAAAGGCCGATCCGAAGAGAGCATTGAGACTGAACAAGTTTTTGGAAAAAATCACCTCTCTCCAAATTGTTGGAGATTTTCATTCCCATCCAAATTTGCGTGTAAAAGAAAACTCAAGTTGCCGGCTCAGCCAAGAGGACAAGGATGACATATTAGGCGGTGATATCGGTTTTGTTATAGCAATAGACCGCGACCATGTGGAACGCGACTGGAATCACCTTTCCTTGGTTCTCTTCTCGGAAGCGTCTTTCCTTATAGTTTGAAGATTTCTTCTTGGTTGAAGACAGGTGAAAATGACTTTAGAATAGCAAACATTCACTGTCCCTTTGCTCTTGGCATTGGTCGTTAGTAACCTGCATTTGTGCCAATGGAAAAAGAGGGGATTTGGGGGAGACTGTGGAGACCTGCATGCTCTTGCGGGGTTCATCCCACTTCATTTTTGTCTTGTGAACCGAGCCGTTGCTAGCTTGATTTTGAAACAGACAAAATCGGATTTGAGTTTGAAAATAATCCCCCGCACCACATATGCAAAAATATGCGGGGGGTCCGTGAGGGCGATGTTAGGCTGTCGGGTGATGTTGAGTTCAATATTTTCGCTTTCTGAAGATTTTGGCTCCGTTAAAGTGGCAGATGAATTCAAAGCCTGCATCTATGAGGGCGCATGCATCTTTTTCTGTCCTAGCTACCTTTGAAACGTATTCTTGCAGGTCCTTGAAGAGTTCTTCACCGAGCGCGCGTTAGCCGTCCATTAACCGTTAATTGGTTTTTTTCCGTCGTCCGTCGTTTTGGTTGGTTGGATAGAATTTCTATCCTAGCCTACAACTTCCGTGGCTCGTTCCCCCAGACGTACTGCCAGCTTGACTGCCGTCTGTTGGGCTTTTTCCCTACCAGCAGAACCTAGTTGTTGCCCAAAGAAAGCACCCGCGAGGGTACCTATTAGAGTGGTCAAGGGACCGATTGCAGTCGCGACATCTTGGGCCGTGCTATACCTGAGCATGGCCGCGAGAAATAACAGAGCCGCTATAACCATGCCAATTATGACCACGCAGAACCCTAACTTGACTTTGTCATCGTCGGGCTGATTCAAGTCCGACACTCCTAAGGAACTGGGGCGTACCTTCCAAACAAGAGTTGTGAAAGTTTCAGAGGCTGTGAAAATTTCGCTGGGAATTATGGCGGCAAGTTAGGTTCATATAAGGCTTAAAGAATGTTTTGGGGCTACACTAGTTTGATGTACTCTTTGCCCTTCCATTGGGGCGACCAACGCCCACACGATTATCTATATAAATCATAATTGAATTAGTAGATAATTGAGAATCTGTGCATATGTGTGGAGAACGGATAGGCAATAGATACCAAAAGCGGCAAAAGAAGTCATCGAATTCAGAGAGGAAATCCCCCTTAAGTGATTGAAAGAGGCTCGGCTTTGGAATGGCCCGAACGCAATACCAAATTGGTGGCACGCGACCATGAAATGGCGATTCTAAAGGCTCATCTTAATAAGGCAATCGAAGAATCTGGGGGAACCCTGCTCATCTCAGGAGAAACTGGTGTTGGAAAGACACGTCTTGCCCTTGAACTTCTAAATTATGCAAAGTCTAGAAATGTAAAGGTTCTATTCGGAAGGGCAATTCCACACATTCTCACTCCATACTTTGTTTTCGCAGACGCTTTGGAAGACATGTTCGATATAGAGCGAAAGGACACCGACTCAACAAGACTAAGAAAAATCACACATGCGATACGCAGGGCAACTCCGGAGATCGTGCAGGCGATTCCGATAATTGGTGACATTATGAAGGCAGGCGCGGAGACCATTAAGCAGTATAAAGAAATCGAGTTGGAGCCCAAAGCAAGAAAGGAGAAACTGTTTGACTCCGTTGCCCTTCTAATACTTAGGATTTCAACCTCACAACCTATTCTCATAATCTTAGACGATCTCCAGTGGGCTGACCCCTCATCGCTTGGTTTGCTCCACTACTTGGCTCGGAACATTCGCTCTGCGCGGACCCTCTTGGTGGGAATATACCGAATCGAAGAGTTGGAGGAAGTTGAGGGAAAGCCAGCGCTAGTTGATACACTAAGTCTTATGCGCCGAGAAGATTTGGTGGAAGAGATGGTGCTGAATCGTTTCGACAGATCTGGGGTCAAGGCTTTGCTCAATGCAGCACTGCATGGTGATCCTCCCGATCAACTTGTAAGAATCATCAATTTGGAAGCGGAAGGAAACCCGCTCTTTGTTCTAGAAGCTGTGAAACTACTAATCGAAGACCAAGTTTTGATAAGAGTAAATGGATCCTGGAGGCTCAGTAAGCCTGTTGAAAAAATAGGTATTCCAAGAAAAGTGCACGAAGTGATCCTTAGGCGACTCGCCAAGCTATCTGCAGCTGAGCGAGAGGTTCTGGATTGCGCATCAGTCGCGGGTGACCCCTTCGAATCGCGAGTATTGGAGAAGGTAGTAGGTCTGGATAGAACGAAATTACTTAGGACCCTCAACACAGTTGAAAGGAAGCATCGATTGATCTACTACACTGATGGCCTCTACCGTTTTGTCCACACGCTTATTCGAGAAGTATGTTATGAAGAGTTAAATGACGAATTGAGAAGACAATACCATTTCGGTGTTGCCGAGGCAATGGAAGCCCTCCATGCTTATGACCTCGATCCCTATGAGCCAACGTTGGCATATCATTACAATAACGCTGGGGTTAAGGAGAAGGCCCAGCAACATTACGTCAAGGCAGCAGAAAGTGCAAGCCGCAAGTATGCAAATGAGGAAGCGATTTCCCACCTCACAGAAGTTCTAAGACTAATTGAAGAGGATACCGTTGAAAAAGGTCAAATCTTGGAGCAACTGGGAGACATACTTCAGATAACAGGAAAGTTTGGCGATGCAATCCGAAACTGGAGACAAGCGATATCTCTCCACCAGAAATTCAACGGAAAAATCCTCTCTGCAATTCTACATCGAAAGATAGGTGAAGTTCTGGGTCGGAGGCTCGGCATGATTGAAGAGGCATTCCAAGAATTTAGGATCGCTGAGGGACTTCTAGACGTAGAACAGCATGATGAGGAATTGGCCCAGCTCTATCGTTCATACGCGAGCCTATATGCACAGCTAGGTGATTTCGAAGAAGCAGAAAAGAAATGTGAACTTGCAGTCAGTCTGGCTGAGTCCAAGAATTTTACTCCTATTTTGGCTAGGTCTTTCCTAACCCTCGGAACGATTTTTCTCTCGACAGGGAGGATTGAATCTGGTTTAGAGTATCTGGATAAAGCGCTCCAGTTGGCACTTACTGAGAAATTAAATAGTTTGGCTGCTACCATTTACAGCAATTTGGGCGTTACCCTTGAGGCTCAAGGGGAATTCATCAAAGCTTCGGAGTTTTTTGAGAAGGGACTGGAACTGGCTAAAAGCGCTAGTATTTTGTCGCAACTGCCTTGGCTCTATGAGGGTCTGGCAGCGACTTACCTGCAATTAGGAAAGCTTGAACAAGCACTTGAATCGGCGCAATCCGCGGTTGACCTTGACAGGAACCAAGGGCAGTTCCGTCACTTGGCGCTTGCCCTCTGCAGCCTTGGCAGGGTGCACCTCAAATTGTGGCAAATTGAAAAGGCCAAAGAAACTTTAGAAGAGGCTCTTATACTCGCTGAACGGTCAGGTGATCACCAAGCGTTTGTTCAATCATGCGTAGGATTAGGGGACATAGCGTTGAGGCTAGGAGATTTTGAAAGAGCCAAGGTTACACTCATGCGTGCCTCGGAGCTTGTGGAGAAGACTGGAGAATCTCGCCTGGCTGGAATCCTGTTTCCCGTTTTGGCCGCCTTGTACATCAGAGCTCGTGATGTGGAGAGTTCGAAGGTCGTTCTTACTAAACTCGATGCTGTTGCCCAGTGGTCAAAGAGCCATGCGCTGGCAGCTGTTGCAAATCGAATGTGGGGCGAATTCTATGCGCTTATAGGAGAGTGGAAGAAAGCCTTTGAAAGCTTATCCAAAGGTCTTCAATTGTACAGCACAATTGGACAACCCTATGAGCAAGCTGAAACAATGGTTCAATTAGCTTTGGTACACACCGCAAGGGGTACTCACGATGACTTACAAGAAGCGCATCAACTCTTGTCTCAGGCAATAGCTATTTTCGAGAGTCTCCATGCAGGTGAGGAGGCAAGGAGAGCCGAGACTGAAAGGGCTAAGATTCGACTTTGAGACAAGAATGTCAGCACCTGTTTTCAAACTAATACATCCCAAACTGTTAAATTGCATTCTTCATGCTTAAGATGATTTGGGGTGATAAAATTGGCGCAGAAAAAGACTGGATATGGCATTAGAATCACGATTATCAAAATCCGCGACAAGGAAGAGCAAAAGAAAATACATGATGCGATAAAGAAAAGCCTAGCAGGGAGCGCGCACAAGCGCGGGGTACTAACACCATACGCTAAAGAATCTGTGTTGTATTTCATCGAGGACTTTTCCTATGACTACAACGGATTGATTGACAGACATTCATGAGCTGGGTTGAACTAGTTCTATGTATTCCTTCCTTTCTTTTCCAGCGACCCAACATACACACGGTGATATTTCCGCTTGTTCTTTTTTTCCTCAACCTATTCAAGTTTTCCCTTAGTTAAAATTGATTCTCCCACCTCGACTAAATCGCTACACAGACGTCCGTAGGAAACAACCTCTTCAATATCGGTTTCTCAGGACCCTTGATAGCTTTGGCTTCCCTAACCTTATAGACAGATGGAAACAATATAATCTCAGTATTATCGTAAATGACAACCCCGGAAATACTTTACCCAGCCACTTTTTCAGTATTGTTTTGCTTGTTGATAAAAGAATATTTTTGCAGAATTTTTGCGATGTTTTTCACTGCCTGGTAACTTAGGATTCCCAAAGTAATTCCTAGAACGGAAAAAAGGGATGTTGCAGGAGACATCGCCAGCCCTCTGAGGGTTCAAATTCCACCCCCCCGCACTCTGTTAGGTGGAGTCCTTTTAGTATGTGTGTGGAAAAATTTTTTGAGGCTGGGCTGAGCCGATTCTGTTTGTGTTTTGACTGTGTGTTTTTGGTTCTGGTTGGTGTTTCAGGCTCTGACAGACCTCCGTTAAACGCACTTGTCAACATAGCAAAATCGCCCTTAACCATAGCAAACGTGCCCGTCGGCGCTCCCTTCAACATGGAGTCGCCTATACGCTTCGAACGCGGTTCAGAAGAAGGTGACCACTTTCACCCAAGCTAGCGATGTCTCCGCTTTTCTCTAGCGACGTCCCCCTTTTGTTTAGATATAAGTGAAGTTTCGGGCGCTAGGAAGGTGTTTGAGGGTTATCTTCGATAGATAGATGAGCTTATTGCACGCTCTTTGACGCTGTTCTTTGTTAAATCCGACAAAGTACTCTATTCTTTGTCGCTGCCAGAAAGTCCTTAAACTCTTCAATGAGCCGCATTTAAACGTCAAACCTGCGTGGTCGACCTAACTTTCTTAGAAAACACAAATAAACGATGATTGACATGTCAAAAGTGACTGGGGTCGGTGAAAAAGTGGCCGAGGTGAGGTAGTTCACTTTGGTCGGGGGTGTCACCCGCAGACTCCCCCTCTTTTTTTGGTCTTAAACTTGTTGGGAAGATTTGTAGGATGACGAAAATCCTGCAGAAAAAAAATATATTTTTTTCAACAGATGAAAAACGATTGAAGAAGCTTCTGTTCACCAAAAGAAGCCTTAAAAGAGGTTAGATAGCCTTTAAGATTCTTCAAACTCCATGTTGGAGAAAGCGGGCATAAGAACGCAAACTGGTCGGGGAGAGATTTTTTGCTCTACCAATCTTAGCGAAATCTCCAGTAAAGTGCCCTTTTTTTCTATTGAGAACTAAATTGTGGGAATCCAGTCTAGACAACGCAAAATCCTTAAATCAACATAAGATATTCTGAGGGGAAACAAAGATTGAGAATCGAAGACCGACGAACTAAAGAAACTTTCTCTGTAGAAACGAAATATGGAACTGTGGAAAATGTTCCTGTGATTAAATGGAAAGAGTTCTTTCCATACTGGGGATCAATCTGCAGAGCGATTTTTGAAGCTCTCATCGAAAATGATTTTCATCCGTATGCAGCTACGTTAAAGAGACCTGATGGATTTGTGGCATCAAGCTATTACTGGAAGATGTCGTTGAGGAATCCAAAGAAAGTTCCTCTTTCCGAAGCTAGATATTTCATCTATAAACTTGAAGAAAAACCATACTTCTCTGATTCCATAAGAAAATTTAATGAAAGAATCCAGGCAAATTGGTTGGAAGAAAAGAATGTTGCAATCCTCGGAGGATACTTGTACAGTTTCTGCTATATTTTGAAGCCTGTTTTGAGAACTACCAGAAAAGGAATGAAAGATTATCTTAAACCAATAATAAGAAATAGGCATTGATGGCAATCTTATTATAATAAGATAGCCAATTCACTTGGATTTCATAAAATTGAAATCCTTATATAATTATTCAATTATATGAAATGGCATGAAAAGGAAACTAGAAAACTACACTTTCAGTATACTAGAGATTAAGATATTAAAGGAAATAGCTAGAGAAAATCATTCTCTTTCTCTCTTAAAGAGAAATCTTTCCATTAAGCCAAATCTTCTGTCATACCGTCTAAAGCGACTTCTCCAGAAACGCATAATAGTCTTCAAGAGGAAGAAAGAAAGATCCAAAAAGTATATCTATTTTGGAGATTCAAAACATGCATCTCTTCTTAGAGAATTACTTGTAACGCACAGTCATATAAAATGGGAGAATATTTTATCAGGTCTCGGGATTGAAGTTCTTTTCCAAGTGTTGAATTATCCTGAGGCAACCTTCGAGAACTTTTCCAAAGTCACATTTTGGCGATATTCTAAAGATCTTATGGCCTTGGGAATAATGAAGTCTGACTATGAAGGCTACGGCATCAACCCAAGATTCTCGATCTTAGTGAACTTTCTGACCGAATACCAGAGATTTCTATTAGACACACTCCTTAGTTCAGTCTCAGAAGGAGCCGTAATGCTTTGGCAGAAGGATTTTGAATGCTTGTTCAGGGTGCCTAAGAATTCCGCGGTTCTGCAAGATGATTTTCGAGAGACAGCCACTTCTCGTCTTCAAGATTTCGGCATCCCGATATTTTCTGACTTTGACGTATACTTCTACTCAAAGAAGAAAAAGAGTATTCGAACAGAAGATGTGATTCTTCATACATTATTGATTGAAAAGGACAATGTCCGTTATGTGACATACAGCTTATTGTTGTTGAAAAAAGGTTTGAGAAGAATTGACAAAGAATATTTGATGAAAGAGGCGCAAAGGCTTGACTTAGGGCTCCAGGTTAATGCTATGCTTCAGTTTTTGGAGACAAAAGGAGCGCGCACAGGTTTGACGTTGCCCACTTGGGTGGAATTCATTGCTAAGGCAAAAGAGTATAAGGTGGTAGATTAATGCAGAGACCTTCGTTCAACAAGGAATACATAATCAAAGAGCTTGACAGGGTTTCATCGAAGACCTCAATTCCTGTAAAACTGTTTATGATTGGTGGCTTGGGTCTCATTCATTTTGGTCTTAAAGATGCAACCAAAGATATTGATGTTGTTCTTCAAAGCCCGCGTGAGCTTCACGCTTTGACTGCTGCTTTAGAAAGCCTAGGATATCGTTTTCCCAGCTCGGTGAGAATCTTGAGACCTTACAGAGAAATGGAGGCTACCAAAATATTGGAAAACAACGATGGGTTCAGATGGGATATATTCCTTCAAAAAGTCTGCGCAGCCCTAACTTTTTCAAGAAAGATGACATCAAGAGCAACTGATTTCTACAACAAGAGACGCTTGAAAGTTTTGTTAGCGTCAAAAGAGGACATTTTTCTGTTTAAGGGAATCACAGAACGTGAAGCTGATCTAGATGATATGAGATTGCTAGCTGAGTCTGGTCTGGACTGGAAAGTCATAGAACAAGTGCCGCAATCAGTCAGCTCTTTCTGGAAGACTATGGGAAAATGCATTGTATCAAAATTTGGTTGAGTTGAGGGAAAAACACAAGATTAGGTCGCCAATCGAAAAAACTCTGGAGAAGATAGTCGAAGAGAGATTAACTGAAGGAGCCTTGATCAGGGCGGTGAAAGAGGGAAACGCCACTGTAAAGATGATTTCGCAAACCACGAAACTACCAGAGTACTTCATTAGAAAGTCTGCCCAGAAAATGGAGAAGAAAGGACTACTTAGAATTGACAGATCAAAAAGTCCACATAGACTTGTTCTGATTGATTAGCGCGCGCTGGAAGCGGTAGAAGAAGTTGCGTAGGTGTTTTCTTCTTCTATCATTGAACGATTAGGCTTCCGTAATACCTCAAGACCTACCCCCTACCCTCTAGGTTTTCCGCGGTGAATTTTGTCCAACCAGCCAATTCAAACGATGGTTAGATACGAGTCAGGACGGGCTTGTCGCACGCTTCACCGATTCTCAGGGTCCTAGTGCCGTAGCGAGGTTCATTGGCCTAGACGATGCGGGAAACAACTCGCTTCAGCGGGTCGGTACATTCTTTCGAGGTTTGTAGATCTAGGGCTCAATTATCGGTTTTCTGTTGATGTTTTTCCTCATAAAATCTTGAAGATCTATTTTGCGTTGGTCATCTGCCTGCTCTAATGACCAGAAGTGACATGGAAGCGAAGCTGAATCAAAAGGGAGATGTGTTCCTTCTTGCGCAGTAACAATCACTTTCTTTCTTAGGCCCAATGCGTACCCGAGTTCAGTGAGACAATCTGGGCGCAAACCGGTCAGGTCGACGATAACTAGAGAGCTACCATAGATTGCCTGGAATATCTCAACATTCAAAAAAGCCTCCCTTGAAACTTCGGTTCCCATCTCGAATCGTTCATATCCAGCGTCTCTAACAACCTTATCGACAACGTTTCTGAAAAACCTCTCAACTTCACCGAACTCTGGTGATTTCTTGTTCAGAAGCCTTGCAAAGAAGGCTTTTGGCCTCGGTAAATGAAGAAGAAAGTCGAAGAACCTTTTCTCGAACTCTTCAACATTTGGCAACTGATTCCTCAAAGACAACGTTGAAAAGGCGGCGGTCGCCTGCTCAGCGGGCCTATACTCAAAAAACTTTTCTGGGCCTTCCATGTCGCGGTTGCTTAAAAATGGTAAAGATAAGGAAGCTTGGATCTTATTCCAGACCCTGTTTGAAAAGTATCCTAAGGGTTCGCAAACTCTGCTATTTTGTATTGGCACGATATTTGACAATGCCCGAGATCACGAGGATTTTGCACGTAATGTTGTTAAAAGCATTAAGGCCAATTTTGAATCTGTCCAAGTGGAAATAAAGAGGAAAAAAGACAAATCTGGAAGAGGCATTGGAGTTCATCAAAACACTGTTGAGATAGAGATTGGAAGTGATGAAGACAACAATATCGCTCTTTGGATAAAGAATTCTCTTGAGAGTTGATGCAACACCATTTCTGGGCGCCCGAACTAGGATTCATTTCGGACTTGACGCAGGCATTTGAGAAAGAGTTGAACAAAAACCCACTATGACTGTTACCGCAAAAATCTTATCGTATATACACTGATTATTGAAAAGTTCCAACTTGAACGAGAATGTGAATTAGAATATGAGCGTGGAGATTGAAAACTTGAGGAAGGACGTTCGGATGCGTCCTTTGACCGACACAAGGATGTCGATTTGGTGGGAACTCGTCTACATCTTGCCCATAATTGCCAGTATCATTTGGGTTACGGTGTTTGTTGCCGTCATGATTGCATACATTATTTCGCTCATAGAAAACCCTCCACTTCCAGGCGAGGTTCCCGCTTTTCCTCAGACTGCACTGCTCTCGGCAGCCACAGTTGTTTTGTACATAACTCTGATAATCACGCTCATCTTGTTCATTGTACTCACATACAGGCTTGTGAAGAGACGCAATCACCATTTCAGAAGACAAATCTTCCTATTCGAAGACATAACAGCGGCGATCAGGAAGATAATGATGAAAAAGGGAGTTGATGTGGAATTTGATCTTGGGTCGTTGGATAGAACTTTGAGGGAAATAAGGGCTGGGGAAACAGAATCCGATAAAAGCGCAATGCTGTGGGCTATCCTATCCCCACTCAACGGTCTTGCTCTGTCGTATGTCTCGTACTTCCTTATGAAAGACTTCTACAACCACGAGAGAAGAGAAGACATGTTCTGGGCGGACATAAGCAGGATACTCGACAAGACTGGAATCAAGTTTGAGGTGCCCAGAAGAACGGATCCGTTGTTTGAGAGAAGCTTTGCTCTCTACCTGATTCTAACAATAATAACTGTCGGCATCTTCGGAATATACTGGCTCTACGTGTTGTTGAAAGACCCCAACTTGCACTTCAGATACCACATAAAAATAGAAGACCAATTACTGCCCATTTTGGAAAGTGGTCTTACCTAAAGGTTCAAGAACCTACTCTCTTTTTTCTACAGCCCAAGTAAACGGGGCGTTACGTAAGTCTCTATGAAAGCTGCGATGAAAAAGAGTGCCACCGAAGCCACAGCTAAGATAACGGTGTCTTTTACGCCCAGTTTGAACTTGCCCATGTTCACATTTTCGCCAGTCACCTTAGCGATGATCGCTTCAACGGTTGTAACGTGCCAGCGGATTATGGAAGCGAACTCAAGAATAAACGCAGGTATCTCAAAGACCGCGTGTGGCACCAGTCCCAAAATGGGGTAGGCGATTCCACGGTTAATTCCAACCACTGTTGCCAGTGCACCTATTAAGACGCCGTTAAAAACAAGCTCCAAACCCAAAAACAACGTGCCCAGCAAAGGCATCCAAACAAGCATCCGGATTGGATTCCAGAAATGACCTATGTTATTTGAAAGAATGTAGAAATAGAGCGTCTCCGTGTAAGGTTGCGGAGGGACAATGTATCGTGTTTCCTGTTCTATAAAAGCGTTCAACATACCCGCAAGCCTTGGACTGTAGGCGAAGGCGAAAGCAGTGAGAAGAATCGAGACGATTATGACTCCGAAAAAAGTCAGCGTCGTCGCTTTAATCACGGTTTTGTTTCGCCGAATGCTCGAAGCAAATGCCTTCAAGATTATTGCCAAAAGCGACCTTTGACTCAGAGCAAGGTCCTCCATGCCACTAAACAGCCATGTGCGATTAAAACTTTGTTGGAAAGCGATGCCGAATCCCATAGGATCATACTATCTCGCGAAAGGCTGTGTGGAATAAGAAGGCTGGTGTCCCTTAGTGCCTTCTTCTACTTGCATAGATCTTTTACTGAAAACCCACGTGTATGCAAATCCCACTCACTCACCTCACCACACCAATTTCGGGCTCGCAACAACTGCATTAGTAACGGTTTAGTTATGATAAACGTACATGAACAGAAAGGAGGGATGCTACGATGAAAAAGAGCGGTCATATTACAAGGATGCCGCATATCACCATGGGTGTGTCGGATCTGAAAAAGTCGGTGTCCTTCTACGAAGATGTTGTTGGCCTTGAGAAAATAGGCGAATGGCCCGCTTACGCCCTTTTTGACATCGCTGGAGTGACGTTTGGTTTGGAGACGAAGGCAAAACCCGATATTTGCTTTCTTGTCGATGACCTTGACAAAGCCTATCAGAATCTCAAAGAGAAAGGAGCCAAATTTGTGGCCGAGCCAAGAGATCAACCGTGGGGTGGCCAAGCCGCCACTTTCTTTGACCCTGACGGAAATAGGGTCACTATCGAAACATTCCACTGTAAAGTCTGTGGCGAGACTTGTCAGAGTTACCGCGAGTTCCTTGAAAAACATCTAAGAAAGCACAAGTAAAGTCTTTCAAAGGACAAAAAATGCCAGAGCTGACGATTAAGCTTCAGGAGTTCATCCTGTAGAGGTTCACGGGTTCAATTCGTACTCGGTCTAGTCCTTTCTTAATCCATTCCCGCCTAATTTAAGCTCTGAGATTGCTTCGTATCGGTTGTCGCCCCGCATTTGAAGATCAAAAGTTATCTAGATGGTGAGAGATATGCTCACTAACTACACTCCTAATAAGAAACTTCACCTAAAGCAAACAAACAGCAAATTTTAAAAACTTTCTACCGCTTCAAAAGTTTATATGAAATTAAAGGCAAGAACCGCGCTAATAACGGGCAGTACTGGTAGTGGAATGGGCAGAAGCACCGCATTTCGTTTATCTACTGAAGGAGTTAACATAATTCTCAACCATGGAACTTTTTATCGCAGTGGCCGTGAACTTGAAGACATAAAGAAAAATGCCAAAAAAGTTGCAGAGACAATCGAAGAGCTGGGAGGGAAAGCATTAATATTCCCAGCAGATACCCGCGATCCAAATCAAGTCAAGGCGATGGTAGAAGCAGGGACAAAAGAGTTTGGAGCGATAGACATCTTAGTGAATAATGCCGGTGGCGAGTGGTTGGAGCAGGATATAACGGAGATCGAACCAGACCATTGGCGTTCTGTTCTTCAAGCAGAGATCGATGGTGCATTTTACTGTACGAAATATGTTTTGCCCGGCATGCGTAAGACACGGTGGGGAAGAATCATTAATATTAGCATGGAAGATGCTTTAAATTGGGCTAATTATTTAGCTGAGGATTATGCCTTGGGAAAGGCTGCTCGTACTTGGATGGTACGAGCTTGGGCAAAACATGAAATTTTGTATGGGATAACAATTAATGCTATAGAGCCGGGGCCGATTGAGCATACAACATTCGAAGACTCGATTGATGCACTAAAACATAGGGAAGCGTGGCTGAAACGAGAAAAACCCACTCCTCACGACATAGCTGAACTCATCGCTTTTCTCTGCTCAGAAAAAGCTAGATTTATTAGTGGTAGCACACTTGTTTTTCCGACTGTAGCTCAAGACGGCTTTCGGGTAGACAAAAATCAACAAGACAAAATGAGGCAGACTCAAAACAAATTCAACAAGCATTATTCGCTCGAAACAGTTTTTAGCAGCTTCAAGTCTTCGAACATTGAAAGCTCACATTGGAAACCACATCAATAACATACGAGAGTTAAGAACCTAGCGAACGCCTAAGCCGACTGGAAATACAAACCCATTCAAAAAGAAAAATGGCGACAATGACGCGCTGCTACGCACTGTTTTGCCCTATGTTGGTTGTGTAGGACACAGTCTTGATGCCCCGAGTGTCCTGAAGAGTGACTTCAACGCTTGAGGGCTTTAGGTCAATTGAACTGACTTGAATTTCATAGATGAAACAACTATATGCACTGCTGTAGTAACGTTTCAACGAGAAACTCGAAGCAGGTGCCCCGCTGAGTTTAACTCCAAAATTGGACTTTTGCAGATTCACCACAGCCTCTGGCCCTTCCTTATCTACTGAAATGTAAATCAAAACGTATCTCTTACCCTCTTTGCTGTACCAAACAGCGTCTCGAATGTTCATTTTCAGAAAAGCATGCGATGAAAAATTGTATCCTTTCAACCCCAACGAGGCAACGTCGATGTTTACTGTGGCATCAGCCGCTGAGAAAGACACCTGCTGATTCCATGTTCGAGCTAGACCCATACTATAGTTAAGGTTCACGCCGTACGCTGAACGAATTCCAGATGCCAAAGAATAGGATAAGTCGACGCCGAAGCCTGGATATGCCTTCCTCACGTCTCGCATCCATTGGTTGAAGTAGTCCCTTAAAACCGATTGGTTCAGAGTTTGCGTTTGTGTATAGTTTGCCAAACCAACTTGAAGCAGATTACAGGAAGCTGTTTTGATGCTGTCAACTACTGTAACGTACTCTTCCCATCGCTCCTGTCTATAATAAGTGACTGTTCCATAAATGACTGTGCTGACCGCGATAATCATGATCGAAAGCAGTAAAGCCGCGATAACGATGAATTGCCCCTTCTTGCCTCTGGCCGCTCTCATTTGCCTAGCCCCTCACCAACTTCAAAACCAATATCCTCGGACTGTAATTGGTTTGATACCCGGGAACAATGTAGCTTACAGATGCCACTGCTTTTGAAGAATCGAAGACTTGCTGATTTCCATATTGCATCAATGGATGATTTATTGGATTGCCGTTTACATCGTAGATGGCCAGGTTGAAATAAACATTGGTTGGCAACGAAACAACCAATGCCGAGGTCAGGTTCGCCCACTCAGAACGATAAACAAAACGCGCCAGCAACCGCTGTTCATCTATGTCATGCAACACGTTGTGCCCAATCTTTTCCAGTTCACTCGTCTCTTGTGGCTGACTCGAAGGAGTCGCAGCAAAAAGGTAGAGAAAAGCCACTGCTGACACTACTATAAGCGAAGCCATCACTGCCTCGATGACACGCATCTGCCCCTGCAAGCTTTTTTGGTTCTTTGGCCTCTTTGCCTTTGTCATTAAGTCTTCCACAGCCTTAATTCTGCAACGTAAGCCATACCAGCAATTATCACATCTCTTTCAACCGATGCTGATGCACCGCTTCCCACGGGCACTGGGTTAAGCCTCACGATGCCTCCTAGATTCCAGAGCGCCCACGGACCAACCAGAATCGCCAGTGTTCTGCCTCCTCCCCCTTTACCAAGTGTTGTCCAGAAAGTCAATATCAAAACCGCAGGCTCACATTGATCAAGTCCAGAAAACGTCTGATTCCAAACATTCCAACTACCATAGTTCAGTTTGTAAAGCTGTTGGTCGGGACCTGAAGTAGTGCCATTTAGCAGGCTAATCGAGGTCTCGAAATTATACATTAGAATGTTGGTAATCCACCTGTTTTCAGGGTTTGACATGTCCTCAGGTAGCGTGAGCACGATCGTGTCGCCTACTACGTTGATTTTGGCTATGTCGTTTGGCTCATGAGTATCTTGGCTTGATACCGCGATGGTGGCTCTATCAGCAACAGTTACACGGAAAAACACGACAATATCTTTGATCTTAGCACTTCCAGTAACCGTTATTACTTTGGTGCCTTCGCATTTTCCAAGCAGGTCGGTCTCAGCTCTGGCCGTCTCAGTTCTTGTCTCGAAAGCAGTGTTTGTATCGACTGCGTAAATTATCGTTGGGCACACGGTGGCTTTTGGAACAGGTTGCCCGTCATAACGAGAAACATAAGCTGTCCACGTGATCGTAGCCATCTGATCACCCGTAGCACGTTGAATTCCTACACTTCTGTCTACATTGAAGAGAGGACGCATCACAATGCTAAAGTCGTAACCAGAGAGACCAAGCAATTCTTTGACTTTGGAGTATGAAATGTTACCCATTGGGTTGTTTGCCAATCTTTGAACTTTGTCCGGGTCCAACACGTACAGGGAAGGTTCATCAGGCTCTGCTAAA